>Ga0247727_10006043_pt1 | contig 24027 bp, 12 predicted proteins | sample WisWelCaveWW1625_FD_202498 | JGI IMG/M metagenome (GOLD analysis project Ga0247727, IMG submission 202498) | Biofilm microbial communities from Wishing Well Cave, Virginia, United States - WW16-25 | ecosystem: Environmental > Aquatic > Deep subsurface > Groundwater > Cave microbial mat | place... | reverse complement strand
TCTTCGCCCAGGGCAAAGAGGTGGAATGGGGCACGCCCGTGCTTTACATGCGCTCGCCCGACGGCCGCATTTTTGACATTAAAGGCACGCACGAGGTGCTCAAGACGATTGTGAGCGAAGGGCGGCCGGCGGCTTTTTTGGAAGTGCGCGAGGGCACGCAAGTCGGACGCGCGTATTACTTGCAAGGCGGCAGCAACGTCATCGGCCGAGACGAGGGCCTCGCCGTCAGCCTCCTCGACGTGGAGGCCTCGCGCAAACACGCAAAGATTTCCTGGCTGGGAGGGCGGTATGTTTTGGAGGATATGGAAAGCACGAACGGCACATTCCTGCAAGCGCAAAAGCTGATGAAGCCCTGCCCGTTGGAAGAAGGCGACCTCGTTCGCGTGGGAATGACCACGCTCGTGTTTCACTTTTCAAACGGCGAAAAGCCCGCGCCGAAAAAGCCCGTTCTGCACGACACCAAACCGATACTGATTGAACAACCGGCGCCGCCCCAAACTCAAACTTCGGCCAAGACCGCAAGAATATTTCTCAGCTATAAGCGCAACGTCGCCCCGGATCAAAAGCTGGCTTTGGAGCTCAATCAAGCATTGAGCGAGAAGCACGAGGTTTTTATCGATCAAGAAATGGCGGTGGGAACGCGCTGGGCGGAACGCATCGAGGCGGAGTTGGGCCGTTGCGATTATTTGATCATTCTGCTGTCGGAACAGTCGGTGTTGAGCGAGATGGTCAAAGCCGAAATCGAAACCTCGCACCGCCTGGCCGCCAAAAACAACGGCCGCCCCGGGATATTGCCGGTGCGCGTTGCTTATGAAGCGCCGTATCCCTATCCCCTCAGCTTTTATCTGAACGCGTTGAATTGGACGAATTGGTCCGAAGAGCAGGATACGCCGCGTTTGTTGCTCGAGCTGAACGCCGCCATTCAATCCGGAACTTTTAGCAAGCCGAAAAGCGCTTCCGGCCCAACCTCGAAACCGATATCTCCCAATCCTCCTCCCTTTCCCGACGGCCAACTCAAGATCGAGTCGCCGGAAGGGTCCATGGATCCGCAATCGTCTTTTTATATCGAGCGCGAGGCGGACCGCATTGCCCTGGAAGCCATCAAACAGCACGGCGTGACCATCACCATCAAAGGGCCCAGACAAATGGGCAAAAGCTCTTTGCTCAATCGCATCATGCTCGCCGCGCGCGAAGCGCGGAAAAAAATCGCGTTCATCGATTTCCAGCTCTTCGATCAATCCGCGTTGACCAACGTGGAAACTTTCTTCCGCCAATTTTGCGAGGTGCTCACCACGGAGTTGGAATTGGAAAACCGCATCGAAGAGTATTGGAAAACGCCTTTGGGCAACAGCCAACGCTGCACGCGCTATCTCGAGCGCTATGTGTTGCCCGAGCTGGGCCAGCACATGGTGCTGGCGATGGACGAAGTGGAAGTGATTTTTGACACGGAGTTTCGCTCGGACTTTTTCGGCATGCTGCGCAGCTGGCACAACAGCCGCGCGACCAAAGCCGCGTGGAAACAGTTCGATCTCGCGCTGGTCACCTCCACCGAGCCGTATCAGCTCGTCGCCAATCTGAATCAATCGCCCTTCAACGTCGGTGAAGTCATCGATCTGCCCGACTTCACGCTGGAACAAGTGCAGGAATTGAATCGCCGCCACGGTTCGCCGCTCATGAAGGATGAAGAAATGCGTTTGTTTGCGCTCGTGGGCGGGCATCCATATTTGGTCCGGCGCGCGCTCTATTTGATCGCCAACAAGCGCATCGCGACGGCGGAATTGTTCGCGACCGCCACGAGCGAGCACGGGCCGTTCGGCGATCATTTGCGCTATCATTTGTTCCGGCTCTATGGCAAAGAGAGTCTCATCGAGGGCATGAGACAGGTTTTGCGCAACAACAAATGTCCCGATGAGCGCATTTTCTTCCGGCTCCGGGGCGCGGGCTTGGTGCGCCGTGAAGAGCGCAAAGAACTGCCGCGCTGCCTGCTCTATGCCGAATACTTCCGCGAGAATCTCCATGGCTAAACCGCACTTCTACACGGTCGGCGGAACGGTGCAAGCCGGCGGCGGCCTCTATATCGCGCGCCACGCGGACCAAGAATTGTTGGAGCTGTGCCGCGGCGGCGCTTTTGCCTATGTGCTCACTTCGCGCCAGGTCGGAAAATCCAGCTTGATGGTGCGCACCGATCAACGCTTGGATCAAGAAGGGATTCGCTCGGTCATCGTCGATCTCACGCAACTGGGCGTGCAAGTGACGGAGGAGGCCTGGTATCTCGGCATGCTCACCACGATTGCGGAAGACCTGGGCGTAAAAACCGAGGTGATCGAGTGGTGGCGCACGCGCGCGCACTTGGGCCGCACGCAACGGCTCACGCAATTTTTCCAGGAAGTCTTGCTCGCGGAAATTCCGCAGCGCCTCGTGATCTTCGTGGATGAAATCGATACCACGCTGGGCTTGCAGTTCACCGACGATTTTTACGCGGCGATTCGCTACATCTACAACGCCCGCGCGATCGCGCCGGAGTATCAACGCCTCTCTTTCGTGCTCATCGGCGTCGCCACTCCCAGCGATCTGATCAGCGATCCCAGACGCACGCCCTTCAATATCGGCGCGCGCGTTGATCTCGCGGATTTCACTTTTAATGAAGCGCTGCCGCTCATCGAAGGCCTGGAGCTGCCCAGCGCGCACGCCCGCGAAGTGCTGGGCTGGTGTATGAAATGGACCGGCGGGCATCCCTACCTCACGCAACGCTTGTGTCGCGCCGTGGCCGAACAATATCGCAGCCTTTGGACCGAAGCCGAAATCGCTGCGACCGTGGCCGGCACGTTCTTCGGCAAGATGAGCGAACAAGACCACAATTTGCAGTTTGTGCGCGACATGCTGACGAGACGCGCGCCCGATCCCGTGCGCGTGCTCGCGGCCTATCGCGAGGTGCGTTTGAGCAAACGTCCGGTGAAAGACGAAGAACAATCGCTCGTCAAATCGTATCTCAAGCTCGCCGGCGTGGTGCAGCGCCGGGAAGGCGCATTGCGGGTGCGCAATGCGATTTATGAAGAAGTGTTTGATCGGGGCTGGATCAAAAAGAACGAACGGCGCAGTTGGTTTGCGACGGTGCCGTTGAGCGTGAAAGCAGCCGCGGCGCTGCTGGTTGCCGCGGTGATATTTTTGGCGATGTTTGCCCGCGCGACCTCCCGATTAGCCGAGTCCGAGCGCCAACGCGTGCTGGTAGAAGAACAGCGTATTGCCGCCTCGCAGCAGGCGGCGGAACAATATCGCCTCAAAGCCGAGGAAGCGAACGCGGCCGGCGCGAATGCCGAACGAGAGCGCCAACGCGCCGATCACGAACGCCAACGCGCGGAGAGCGAAGCGAATAAAGCCCGGCAACTGGCGCGCGCTGCCGGCGCGGCGCGTGACGAGGCCTTGCGGCAACAAACACAAGCGGAATACAATGCCTCGCGCGCGGACAGCGTGCGTAAAATAGCCGAGCACGAGCGCACGAAAGTCGAGCTCTTCAATCGCCGCGCGCTCGCGCGCCTTTTGGCTGCGGAGGTGCAACAGCAGAGGCAGCAAAAGGGCCAGTCGGAGTTGAGCGCGTTGCTGGCGCGCCAGGCGTTTCTCTTTAATCAAAAGAGCGAAGAGCAACTGGACAATGAAGTCTATGAAGCCTTGCGCACGGCGTTAAACGCCTCGAATCAAATTCCCATTGTCGCCAGCTTTAACCTCACCGGGCAATCGGCGCTCAGCGCCAACGGACTCCTCTTTGCCGGCGTGGAGGGGCAAGGCGTTTTGCGCGTGTGGGATTTAAGCCGGCCTTCGCAGCCGCGGCTTGAGCTGAATCTGCCCAAAATCAATTTGCGCTGCTTGACGTTTAGCCCAAAGGGCGAAGCTTTGGCCGCGGCAGATCAAGACGGAAACGTGCGCACGTGGGCTCTGCTCGAGACCGGCGTCGTGGCGCGCGAAAGAAACTATGGCGCCGCGGCTCGCACTCTTGCCTTTCATCCCAACAGCGAGCTTTTAGCCGTGGGCTTGGAGGACGGCCGGTTAATTATCGCGCCGCTCAAAGAAGACGAGACGGCCTCTACTACCAGCTCGAATGCTTTCTCAACCCTTTCCTCGTCTCGCCCGGTGGCCGGCCACAAACCGATGATGGCCCAAATGACTTCGGTCACAGCCATTGCATTCAGCCCGATTGGGCGCGCTATGGCTTATGGCCTGGCCGACGGTTCCGTGCGTTTGTTGCAGGATTTCCTCAAGCCGAAAGCGTCGGTCACATTGCGCGGCGGCCACTCCGGCCAAGTCAAAACGCTGGCCTTCAGCCCCAAGGGTGATCTTCTCATTTCCGGAGGAACCGAGGGCGCGTTGTTGCAGTGGCAATGGCGAAAAACCAACGCACGTCCGACGCCCTTGCCCACGCAAAAAGAAGAAATCAACGGCATGGCTTTTAGCCCAAGCGGAGATACGCTGGCAACCATCAGCGCGAACTTGAATCTGTCGCTTTGGGATTTGAGCCGCGGCGCGAATATCACGATGACGCCGCACGAGCGTTCCTTCAATCTTGCCGCGGTCGCGTTTAATGCCGGGGGCACAAAAATCATCACCGCGAGCAAAACCGGAACGATCTATTCGTGGGATCTGCTGGCTGCGAACGAAAACCCCATTCAACTGCGCGACCATAAAGGCGCGGTGCGAACTTTGGCCTTCAGTCCCGACGGCAAACGGCTCGCTTCCGGCAGCGAAGATGAAAACATCATTCTGTGGGATTTGGCTCGTCCCTATGCGCGCGCGCAAACCCTGCGAGGACACAAGTCGAGCGTTCGCGCGTTGGCGTTCAGTCCGGACGGTTATTTCCTCGTGTCCGCGGGTGAGGATAAAACCGTGAGAGCATGGGCCGTGCAAGAGGCGAAACCAACCGCGGTCGAACTCGGGCGACACCAAGATGCGGTTTGGGCCGTGGCGTTCAGCGCAAACGGCCGTTGGCTCGCTTCGACCGGCGCGGATTCTAAAATTCAAGTGCGCGAGCGCAGCGCGAACGGCTTTGTGTTGAAATACGAAATCCAGGATTCGACGAAAAACCGTGCGCTCGCTTTTCATCCCCAACAACCGCTTTTAGCCGCCGCGGGCGAGGACGGCAAAATTCGCGTGTGGCATCTGGATCGCGTTGCCGCGCTGCAACTCGTGTTGCCGGGCCAGGAGCCGAAAATTTGGGCGTTGGCTTTCAGCCCGGATGGAAAAAAACTCGCCTCCGGAGGCGTAGGTCGGCGCGTGCGCTTGTGGGATTTCGAAACTGCGCCTGGCCGCTTTCACGATTTGCCCACGCTGGAAAGTTGGATCACGACACTCAGCTTCAGCGCCGACGGCCAAACGCTCGCTTCGGGCATGAGCGACGGCACGATTCGTCTGTGGAATCTCGCGCGCGAGAGCAGCTCACCCGTCATCCTCAAAGAGAGCGACAAACATCTTTGGGCCGTGGCCTTCAACCCCGCGGCTCCTCATCTCCTCGCTTCCGGCGGCGAAAACAAAACCGTCATGCTGTGGACGACCAGCAGCGCGCAACTCGCGGAAAGCGTGTGCGCGCGCGTGCGCCGCAATCTCACTTTGGAAGAATGGCAGCACTATATCGGCGCCAGCATTCCATATGAGCCGACCTGCCCGAAGTTGCCCGCGGAGGAGAAGCCGGTTTTAAAAGTTTCGAGCAACAACGTTCCGCGGCCATAAACCAGCGCGCTCGTCAATGCGCTCGTAGTGACGCCTTTAGGCGTGCGCTGCCAAGAGACAAAAATGTGCTCGTATTGACGCGATGCCAATAGGCGAAAATGCCTAAAGGCATCACTACAAACAGGAGGCAATATGTCAAACCGCAAAAAGAGCCGCGCCGACAAGGCTCGCGGCATTGTGCTCGTTGGTATTCTCCTTGGCATGCTCGCAGCGCCGGGTTTGGCTCAGGTGAAATGCGACATTGCCTTGGAAAGAGCGGATCGCGCTCATGACGACGGCCGTTACGACGAGGCCATTACCTTCCTGGAAAATTGTTTACCGAACGGCATTCCCACCTCGCAACAGCAGCGCGCTTACGAACTCCTGGCCTTGAGCTTTCTCACCCTCGATGACGAGCCGAGAGCCAACGAGGCCGTTGAAAAAATTCTCAAGCTCAATCCGCAATATGAGCCGGAACGCGACCGCTTCCCGCTGCGTTATATCGCGCTGGTCGACAAAGTCAACGCGGCGCGCCCCGTGTCTTTCTTCAACAAAATGACGCGCGGCAGCCGGAAGTGGTTTTGGGTGGGCGGCGCCCTCGCAACCGGGGTGCTCGTCGGAATCGCAACGCAGAAAGAAAACAAGGTCACGCCCCTCGCTCCGGATTTGCCGCTGCCTCCCGTGCTGAATGACGGCGGCCGATAAAATTTTAAATTGAAAATTTGCAATTTAAAATTTGAAAAAGTTAGGCATTTTAGCCTATGAGCATCCGACGCCTGAAGGCGTTACTACGAGTGCATTTTCGTGGGACTCTTTTTTAAGCACTGGAGTTGATGCTCGGCGCCGAAAAGGATTCCTCCTGAATGACACGCGAGGAGGAAAAGGTGTAACCGATATTTCGGCCAGAGTAATATCATTCTGCCGGTTTCGTGTAATTTGCGGGCACAGATTGGTTTTCCCTCGCGCGACTCCATGCCTGGCATAGTAGACTCCAAACCTCAGAGGCATACTGCCATGTCAACTTCACTTCGTTATTTCCGCTTGCAACCGCCTCGCCGTTGGGCTAGTCTTGTGCTAACGTCGAAAAATTTGCGCCGTCTTTGTTTCAGTCTTGGTTTTCCGCTTCTTGCCCCGACGCTCTTCGCGCAAAATTTTGGCGGCCTCGACTCCTTAGCCTTCACGCCCGTTGCCGCGCTCGCAGGTGTGCAACGCGGCGCGGTGGCCTGGGGCGATTTTGATAACGACAATGATTTGGACATTCTCTTAACCGGCAAAACCGCGGACCTCGCGGTGGCCATCATTTATCGCAATGAAAATGGGCAGTTCGATTCGCTCGCGATTGATCTTATCGGCGCACAGCGCAGCGCAGCGGCTTGGGGAGATTATGACAATGACGGCGACCTGGATTTCATTCTAGCCGGACGCGATAATGAATCGGACAAGGTGATTCAACTTTATCAAAACGACGCCGGCAACTTCGTCCCAATTGCCACGGACTTGGAAAGTTTTGAAAATGGCTCGCTGGCCTGGGGCGATTATGACAATGACGGCGATTTGGATTTGCTCGCGGCCGGTGACGCGGAAGACAGCGATGAGTTCGCCAGAATTTATCGCAACGACCGCCGCGAGTTTGTGGATATTTTCGCGAGCCTCGTCGGCGTCAGAAATGCAACCGCGCGCTGGGGCGATTTAAACGGCGACGGCCGATTGGATGCTTTGCTCATCGGCGAAGATAAAGCTGGGAAGTTTGCTTCCAATATCTATCTCAATCATAACGGGCGCTTCCTCGCAAGCGAGACGGGCTTGCACGATCTCAGCGACGGCTCTGCCGCGCTGGGAGATTATGATAGCGACGGCGATTTGGATATCGTCATCATGGGTCAAGACGAGGAGGCGCTCTTTTCCAAAATTTATCGCAACGACGGCCCGAGTTTCACGGAGCTTCCGGTTGCGTTAGAGGGCGTGAGCAACGCTTCCGCGGCGTGGGGCGATCTCGACAATGACGGCGATCTCGATCTGATGTTCGCCGGTGAAAACAACGAGGAAGACAAAATCATCCGCCTCTTTTTATATGACGGGCAAGATCGCTTTCGCGAAATCAGCCACAATCTTCCCGGCCTGCAAGAGGCGGCCATTGCGTTCGGCGATTATGATAATGACGGCGACTTGGATCTTTTGCTCATCGGCGATAGCGAAGAGGACGAGCTCTCCTTCGTTTATCGCAATGACTTGCTCAACGCCAATCTGGCTCCGGCAGCGCCGGCGAATTTGCTCGCGCAAGTCAACCGCAGCTCCGTGCTTTTAACCTGGGATCGCGCTACGGACGATAAAACACCGGCTCCGGGTTTGACTTATAATGTTAGAGTCGGCGCAACGCCAAACGGCGGCGAGCAGCTTGCTCCCATGGCAAATCCGGCGACCGGCTATCGTTTGGTGGCGGCATTGGGCAATCGCAATCACAACACGAAGCTCGCTTTGAAGAATCTGCCCAAGGGAACTTATTATTGGAGCGCGCAAGCGCTGGACAACAACTTTGCCGGTTCCGCTTTTGGCGCGGAGCAAACTTTCACGATCACCGCGCCCGCGGCTCCGCAGAATTTAACCGCGCAAGTGCGCGATCGTCTCGTTACGTTGGAATGGCAAGTCAGCCCGGACCCGAGCGTGCAACGCTATCGCATCTATGCCGGCGTTGCACCCGAAGCCTTGAGTGTGATCGATTCCACCGCGAGCGGCGCCGAGACTTCAAAGACCGTGCGCGCGCTGACGCTGCCCGCGACATATTATCTCAGTGTGACTACCGTTGACCAAAACAACAACGAGAGCGAATTTTCCGAAACGGCAACGGCTTCGCCCTCTGTGTTTATCAGCCTGCCCACGGCGCTCACTGGAATTTTCAACGGGTCCGCGGCGTGGGGCGATTATGATAGCGATCGCGACTTGGACGTGCTCGCCACGGGCTTGAATAAAAACGGCACCGCGCTCGCGCGCATCTTTGACAATGATCGCGGCCAGTTCTTCGACGCCTACGCCGAGCTGGAAGGCGTTGACGGCAGCGTCGCGGCTTGGGGAGATTATGACAATGACGGCGACTTGGATCTCGCGTTGGCCGGCGCGAATAATCAAGAGCTCGCGATCACCAAAATTTATCGCAACGAGGACGGCCGTTTCGAGGACTTGGAACTGCGCGCCTTGCAAGGCGTGAGCGAGGCCGGCCTCGCTTGGGGCGATTATGACAACGACGGCGATTTGGATTTGCTCGTTGCCGGTGACGCGGGAGAAGACGACCCTCTCACCCAGCTCTATCGCAACACCGGATTGGGCTTTGAAAAAATCGCAGCCGACTTTGCTCACGCGATGCGCGGCACGGTTTCATGGGCAGATTATGACAACGACGCCGATCTCGACGTGCTGCTCACCGGCGTAAAAATAAAAGGTGACGACGAGGAAGAGATTGCTCTCCTCTATCGCAATCAACAAGGCCGCTTTGAAGAGGTCGAAGCGAATTTTCAGGAGGTGAAAAATGGCGCCGCGGCTTGGGGCGACTATGATCACGACGGCGATCTCGATCTCGTGATCACCGGCGATAACTACGCCAAAATTTATCGCAATGAGGGCGGAGAAATTTTCACGGATATTCAAGCGCCCATCCCGAGCCTCGATGAAAGCGCGGCTGCCTGGGGCGATTATGATAACGACGGCGATCTCGATCTCGTCTGCGCCGGCAAAACCGCATTCGGCGCTATTGCCACGATCTTTCGCAACAACGCCGGCGAATTTGAAAACATCTATCCGGCATTCGAAGGCCTGGAGAGAAGCGCCGTAGCTTGGGGTGATTATGACAACGATGGTGACCTCGATATTTTGCTCACCGGCGAAAATGACGAGGCCAAGCGCTTGCTCATTTACCAAAACAATCTCGACCGGCCCAACACGCCGCCCATTGCGCCGGCGAATCTTCAAGCCGTGGTCACGCCGCGCACGGCGGCATTGAGTTGGGAAGCTGGCAGTGATCGCGAAACCAACGCGGGCAGTCTCACATATAATCTTCGCCTCGGCACCACTCCCGGGGACGCGGATATTTTATCGCCCATGGCCGATCTTGAAAACGGCGTGCGGCAAGTGGCGCAAATGGGAAATGCCAATCTCAATCGCACGTGGGTGATAAAAAATTTGCAAGGCGGTGTTTATTACTGGAGCGTGCAAACCATTGACGAGGCCTTTGCCGGCTCCGCCTTCGCTCTGGAAAACAGCTTTGTCATCACCGCGCCGCCGCCGCCGCAAGAGGTTGCCGCGCTTCCGGATCATCGGCGGATCACGCTGCAATGGCGCCGCGTGTTTTATCCCGGCATTGCGGGCTATCGCATTTATTTGGATCGCGCCTCCAACCCCGAGACCGTGTGGGGCAACACGAGCAGCGCGGAGGATACCGTTGCCCTCCTCACCGAGCTTGAGAACAATGTCACCTATTACCTGCGCATTACGGCGCTCGATAGCCAGGGCAATGAAAGCGCATTTTCTCAGGAAGCGCTTGCGACCCCCGCGGTTTTCTCGGAAGTCCTCACCACCGGCTTCGTTGACGTGAAAAACGGCGAGGCCGCGTGGGGCGATTTTGATGGTGACGGCGATTTGGATCTGATTTCCACCGGCGAGATTGTCGGCGCGAGCGGCAGACCCAATTCACGCATTTATCGTAACCTCGCCGCCGGGCGCTTTGAAGATATCAATGCCGAGATTATTCAGGTGACCAATTCCGGCGTGGCGTGGGGAGATTACGATAATGACGGCGACTTGGATCTCCTTCTTTCCGGAGAGGAAACCACAAAAGACTCCGCCTTAACCGTGCTCTACAACAATGACGCGGGCATTTTCAAACCCAGCGGCGAAGCGCTCGTCCACGTTAAACACAGCGCCGCGGCGTGGGGTGATTATGACAACGACGGCGATTTGGATTTGCTGCTCACTGGCGACGGCAACCAGAGCAAAGAAGCCCGGCTTTATCGCAATGACAAAGGCAAACTGATTGACAGCGAAACGCCTCTTCCCGAGGTGACGCACAGCAGTGTGGCATGGGGTGATTATGACGTGGACGGCGATCTGGATATTCTGCTCATAGGCGAAGGCGACGACGGCGTGCTCACAGTGATCTATCAAAACACCGCGGGGATCTTCGCGCTCATTGACGCCGACCTCACCGGCGCGAGCAAAGGCTCGGCCGCCTGGGGCGATTATGACAACGACGGCCTTTTGGATATTTTGCTGGTGGGCGAGGATCAATCCGAAACGGCGATCGCCAAACTTTATCACAACGAGGGCGCCGGCAAGTTTGAAGAAGTCGATGCCGGCTTGGCGCCTGCGGAAGAAAGCGCCGCGGTTTGGGGTGATTATGACAACGACGGCAATCTGGATATTATTATGGCCGGCAGCGGCGGGGACGAGGACCTCACCATCATCTATCGCAACGACGGCTTTGGCCATTTTACCGTTTTGAATGTCGGCGTGCCGGCGTTGCAAGACGTCGCGTTCGCGTGGGGCGATTATGACAACGATCGTGACTTGGACGTGTTTCTCTCCGGAAAAATTTCTGATGACGAATACACCGCGACGATATTCAAAAACGGCCTCAACGTCGAGAACCACGCACCAACAACGCCAGGCGGCTTGCGGTCCACAATTTCATCGGACGGCAAAATCATACTACGGTGGGACGGCTCAACGGACGACAAAACCGCGAGCAAAGCGTTGACCTACAATCTCCGCGTCGGCAAAACGCCGGAAGGCGTTGAGGTGATCACGCCCTTGTCCGATGCGCGCACCGGCTATCGCCAGGTCGCGCAATTCGGCAATGTCAATCAGAACACGCGTTGGAGGCTCACAGCGCTTCCTCCAGGAACTTATTATTGGAGCGTGCAGGTGCTCGATCACGTCTTTTCCGGGTCCGCGTTTGCGCCGACGCAAAAGTTTACTCTCGGCACAGGCGCGCTTTCCGCGAGTGAAACCACGATTGACTTCGGCGCCGTCACCGTGAATGCTAGCGGCGGAATCTGGCTCGATTTGACCAACACCGGCTCGCAAGATTTGACCTTGGACGGCCTCAGCATTTCAGGCGAGCACCGCGCGGAATTTCAACCCGTGCAAAGCGGCACGCAACTGCAAAGCGCCACGCTGCTCGCTTCCGCGCAGCAGAGTGTGTTCGTGAAATTCAGTCCAACTTCGACCGGAGCCAAGCACGCGCGCTTGCACGTTGCCTATAACAACGCGCGCGACACCGTCACCGTCGATCTCCTGGGCCAGGGCGTGCCGCAAAATTTGCCGTTCATGGAACTGAACACGCGCGTGATCGATCTTGACGTCGTGCCGCTCAAATCAAAAAAGAAAACTTCCTTTGTAGTGAAAAACACCGGCGCCGCGCTTTTAACTCTCACCGCATTAAACAAATCCGGCGCGGGCAGCGAGGATTTCACGCCGGAGCCCAATCTCGCTTTTCCGATTCTGCTTCAACGCGATCACAACGTGGAATTTGAAATCAGCTTCGTTCCCAGTGAGACCGGTGATCGCACCGCAATAATAGAACTCCTCGGCGACGCTCCGGCGGTTTCAAATCAAATCACTTTGCGCGGCGCGGGCGTAAGAGCCTCGGTGGTCCCCAACTTGGCGGAGTTAGTTTTTGAAGACGCGAACCTCGGCTCTACTAGCGAAGGAAGCCTCGTGCTCAATAACACGGATCGTGTCAGCAAAACCATTTTAGGCTTCAATCTCACGGGCGAGCATCTCTCGCAATTCGAGCGAATCGGAGGACAAGAGCCGCCGTTTGCGCTGCAACCGGACGAGAGCGCCACCATTTTGCTCGGCTTCAAACCGAATGCGCTAGGTCGCAAAAACGCGCGCCTGGAAATTCTAGCCGATGAAACCAACCCCATTGCCGTTACTTTGCGCGGCGAGGGGATCGATGAGATTCCTCCTCAAATCGAAGTCGCGCCCGCGAACGCCGTTATTGCTCAGGGCGATCCCTTGCTGGTCTCCGCGAAAGTCGCGGACAAATCACTTATAACCCAAGTGAATCTCATTTATCGCGAAGGAGGAATCGGGCAAGGCACTTTTTCCTCGCAAAGAATGGAAAAGGGCGCGAGCGGCGACTATCAAGTCCGCGTCGAGTTCTCCTCTGCCTTCGAGATTTCGCGCGGCATTGAGTTTAAAGTGGAGGCGGAAGATTCGTTGGGAAACAGAGATGACTCCCAAGCATGGCGCGCGCTTCAAGTCCGGCTTGCCAATCGAGAATTGCAGCACTCTGTTTTGGGCGGCTCAGACTCCAGCTCGTACCGTTTGGTTTCGATGCCGTTAAACATGAGTGATGCTTCCGTGCCCACGACGTTATTCGATGATTTGGGCGAATACGACATTAAAAAGTGGAGGCTCTTCGATATTGATCCCACCGCCGGGATCGCGCGCAGCAACCGGCCTTATCGCGAGTATCCCAATGTCGGCGAGTTTAGCCCGGGCAAAGCGTTCATGCTCATCACGCGAGAAGCGCACACGCTGACCACGGCTCCGGGCACGACCGTTAAAACGTTGGAAGAGTTTTCGATCACGCTGCGGCCGGGCTGGAACATGATCGCGAGTCCGTTCAATTTCAACGTTCCCCTCACCAATGTCGAGCCGGAGAGTTTAAGGCGGCACCTCAAAACTTTTGAAGGAAGAGTGGGCGAAGAGCCGGTTGGGTTGGAGCCGTGGAAAGGCTATTTGATCAAAGTATCCGAAGCTGCAACTTTAAAAGTCTGGCCTTCGGAAGAGCCTGGCACGGGTGCGGAGCAATTCGCCACTTTGCCGGAATGGTCGATTCGCATTTCCGCGGCTTGCCAAGAGGCGCAAGACCGGTTCAACCTTGTGGGCGTGGTGAAAAATGCGGCCTTGGAGTGGGATTATCATGAACGCTACGAAGCGCCGCAACTCGGCGATTTCGTGTCGGTGTCATTTCCGCGCCGCCACTGGAAACACCATCCCGAGGTTTATACCACGGACTACCATCCCGAAAGCGAGGCCGGCCACGTGTGGGATTTCGAAGTCGCGACCAACATTGCCGGCGAACCCGTCACCCTTCGTTTTGAAAACTTGGCTTCCGTGCCTGCGGCGTTTGTGCTGCAGCTCATTGACGTTGAATTAAAGATCGCACAGGATCTAAGAGAGGAAGCGCGGTACGTCTATGCTTCCAGCCGCCAGGGAAAGGCCAAATCGTTTCGCTTGCTCGCCGGCTCTCCGGATTTCGTGGCGCAAAACAGCGCGGAAGCTTTGGCGATTCCTGCCACCTTCGAGCTCTCGCAAAACTTTCCGAACCCTTTCAATCCCACGACCACGATTCGCTACGGCTTGCCGCAAGCGGCCAGAGTGACGATCACGATCTTCAATCTGCTCGGTGAAGAAGTCACAACGCTGCTCGAAGATGAGCAGAAAGCCGCGGGCTATCATCTCGCGCTGTGGAATGGGCGCAACCAAGCGGGCAAGCCGGCGAGCAGCGGCGTCTATTTGTATCGCATCCAAGCCGGCAGCTTCACGCAAACCAGAAAGCTCGCGCTGGTGAAGTAATCTCTGCCGTTGCTAGGCTATCGGCCTCACCGGGCAAAAAATCGGGGCAATGTGAGCTGGGATACTTTGTGGAGGCCGGCCCACTTCATGGAAGAGAGCCAAAGCGCGGGCAATGAGCAAGTGCAGCAGGGGTAGTGATTCGCCTGAGTTGGTGGGATCGAAAGCGAGCGCAAGCTAGACGAACTGCCTGATGAGTTTTGACGATCACAACTCAATAGATGATCGGCTGCATGGCAACGGTAAAATCTTCCATTGCTCCAAGGGTTTGCGCAAAAAGCTCTGGAAGCTTTGAGGAACATTTGCTTTAATAAAAGCGCCTGCCAATCTCTTTGCAGAAGCAATTCCCGAAAATGCGTTCCCAACCAGATCACGACATCGACATCGCCCGGCTCCGGTTTGCCCGTCACGTAACTGCCGTTGACGAACATCCGCAATGCGCCGCAATGTTGCGCGAGATCGACAAACATACGCAGACGTTCGAAGAGCATTTGGCGACGTGGTGTGCTCATACCGAAGCGTTCGGCGATTTCATTCATCTCCGCCAAGTGTAAACCTAGCGGCAAGAGGCCATCTTCATTGAGCGGAGGGATCGGCATAGATTGGTCGATATTCTTGTTTGATAAAAGCTATAAAAGCAGCCGCAAAAATACAAACAGAATTATCCAGAGTTGCCAAGCTTGACTTTGCAAAGAGTTTTGGCTATGATTGGTCGGCTGCGAAAACGGGGAGGGCGAAATGCTTTTCGTTACGGATACTTCGACCTTGATTGTCTTGCGAAAACTCGAGTGGCTGGACTTGTGCATCTCCGGCGACGTTGAAATCATTTGGCCGCAACTCGTCACCCAAGAGCTGCGGGAACAGAAGCGCAAGAACCAAAAAATCCTGGCCCTGCTCGCTTCGCACCAAGCCGAGGAGGTTGAAGTTCATAAGCACATTACGCTCTCGGGGATTTCTCAAACTGACGCGGAGGTGATCTCTTTAGCCTCTGAACTCAACGCTGCGGTGCTTTCTGAAGACAAGTTGTTGCGACAGAAAGCGGAAAGACTTGCGATCAGCACTTTCTCTATTTCCACCCTGGTAAGACGGCTTTATCAAATAGGGACATTCTCTCAACAAGAGTGCTTACTACGCCTCAGCATTCTACACCGAAAGTTTTTTTGTCTACTTCGAAGTATCACGAGCTTTTACTGGGAATAAGGCCATGACCGAAACAATAGCTCTCACACAAAGCCTCCGCGCAGAAGTTCACGCGCTCACGCGCAATCTCGGGTTCAAGACGCCGGAAGCCACGATTCACTATCTGTTAAACAACGCCATTCAAAACGAGAAGAGACTACACGTCGCGCGCTTATATCAGCAAGGGCAAAAAACTTTGCGGCAATGCGCCGAGTTGCTTCACGTTGACTTAGAGGAAATGATCGACATTTTGCGCGACTTCCGCATTCCGCTGGATGACGATTTGGGGCAACGATTGGAAACCGTCAAAAGGCTTGTTCAACAAATCCGGCCGGCGAGGCGCGGCAAAAGAAAGCCGGCAGCGAACAAGCGCACCACTTCACGCAAAAAGTCTTCGGTTGTGAAATAGCGTTTGAACGCTACGAGTGCAAAACAAAAGGCCTTTCAGGTTTGATCACCCGAAAGGCCTTTTCATTTCTAGCAGGCACGACTTCACTCAAATAAAGTGAAGCCGAGTTTGATTCTACTTACCTCCCACCGCCTCCGCCTTCCAACACTTCGGTTTCGGGGATGGGCATGCTCGTTATGATTTTATCAGTTGCGCGATCAATCGGCAACTGGCTCAAGCGGTTGTAGCGGCGCACGTCGATCCAGCGGTGGCCTTCCATGAACAACGAGTAGCGGCGCTCATAGAGCAATTGATCCACGGCATTGGCCGCCGTCAACGTCACTGCCGGCAAACCCGCGGCGGCGCGGACGATGTTGATATCCGCGGCAGCTTCGGTATATCGTTGCAGGCCGATATTCGCTTCCGCACGGAGCAGAAGCAGCTCTTCGTTGCGAATGATGGGCAAACGATCCGTTGAGCTGGTGGTGATCGTCGCGCCCAAGTTGCTGGTGAGATTGTCAAAAGTCGTTGCCGGGTTGCGCACTTTGACTTTCCTGGCAAAACGTTGATCATTCGCTTCGGCATTGGTTGCGAACGTCGGATGGCCCATGAGCTTGACGAACGAGGCTTCCGGGTTCTCAAACGTTTCGTTGGTTTGATCGCCCAAGCCCGTGCCGTACACATGATACACGCCGTCATTCAATGCGCCCGCCGGATTGAGAAAGGATTCGGCCAAATCCTCCAACGCATGATCATACACGCCGCGATACACGGACACACGAGCGTTCAACGCGCGATTGAATTTCGCAAACTGCGCCGGCGTATCAAACCCGGCAAAGCCGGAAGTGAGCCTGAAAGGAAAACTCGCGCCGGCATTTTTTAAATCCGCGAGGCCTTCATCCAAAAGATCATGAATGGCGTCAATCGCTTGCGCGCGCGAGGCCACGGCAACGGTAAGATCGCCGGAGTAGTCCAGTTTGATGCCGTTGTCGTACATGTAATTCAAGTTCAACAACAGTTGATACGCCTGGATCGTTTTGGCGAAACCGTTGACGCCCGCGCCCGCATTCTTGTCAATCAAGAAACGGCAATTGGCAATCACGCGATAGCGCGCGCTCCACGGCCGCGTGGTCAAGAAGCCGCCGGGATCGGGCGTGCCGAAAAGAATCTCGCCGGTGTAGCGCGGATCCGCAGGCTCGAAGTAATAAACCTCGCGGCCGTTGATGCCGACCACGCGCAGATAGATCGCCCATTCCAAACGCATGCCCGCTTCGATGCCGCTGACGAGACTTTGCACGGTCACGTCGTCGACAATCGGCGCATTCGGGTTGGAGAAGTCGAGCGTCTCGCACCCTGCGAGCACGAAGATCGCGCTCAAGATTAAAAGCAAAAGTTTGTTTCGAAATTTATTCGTCATTGCTCGGTCTCCTTATAATCCAAATGATACATTGAAGTACATGGACCGCGAGGAAGGAAATGGAATCGTATCCACCGAACGTCCGATGGAGACGTTGCCGAACTGGCTCACTTCCGGGTCGTAGCCGGTGTAGTCGGTCTTCATCAACAAGTTGCGGCCCGAAACGCCGAGCTTGAGATGAGACACTTGGCCGTTGAACAGGCTCATCACCGAGGAGCGCGGCACGGTGAAATTCAAGCTCAACTCTCTCAGCTTGATATACGAGCCGTCTTCGATATACGACACCGTTTGCGAGCCCAACACGGAGAGCCGCTTGGCCGCGGCGCCGGTGTCATAATCTTCCGTCGTGCCGCCCAAGTCCGTGATCAGCTTGCCGAGATTGATGACATCGCCGCCTTCTTTCCAATCCCACAAGAAGCTCAACTCGAAAGCGCCGAGGTTCAAAGAGTTATTCCACGACAACTGAAAATCCGGCGTCTCGTTGCCGAGTGCTTTGTTTTTGCCGCTGGCATCTCTTTCGGCGCCGATGATCGTAGTCGGCGAGAGGCCTTCTTCAATGCGGAACGTACCCAAGAAGGTCGCGAAGCCGCCGAGGTTGAACGGGTCAACCGTCAGCTCCGTAATCTCGGAACTGGTTTTGTAGAAATTGAGGCGCGAGGTCCAATTGAGATTGCGGCTCTTGAGCGGCGTGACGCCGAGCGAAACTTCCACGCCCTGGGTTTTCATTTTGCCGCCATTGACCACTTCATCTTCAAAACCCGAAGACGGCGGCAAGCTGGGAGAGAGCAGCAAGTCGCTGATGTTTTGGCGGAAATAGGTGAAGCTCAAGGAAGCATGTTCGCTGAACATCACCGCATCGAAACCGAGCTCAAGCTCTTTGGTTCTTTCCGGTTGAATGTTGGAGTTGCCGCGGCGCGTTGCAGGCAACAAACCGGCAAGGCCGCCGATGTTGCGCGGAATCAACGAGGTGAATTTCGCGCTGGAGTTCGGCAAGTTGCCGGTTTCGCCGTAAGCAATACGCGGCTTGAACTCGTTGGCAAAGGAAGAGAGCACGCCATATTGCGCCAAACGAATCGAGGCCGAGGCTTTGGGATAAAAGAAGTATTTATCCACCTCGCCGTTCGCGCTGCTCGCGTCGCCGCGAATGCCGCCGGTGAGATAAATCTTGTCGCTCAGGTTGATTTCTTCCTGCACGTAAAAGCCGCGCTCGCGTTGAATGACGCGATCCTGATACGCGTTCACGCTCGCCGCTTGGTCGATGTTGGTCTGCGTGACGATCAAGCCGCGCGCTTCATTGAGCACGTTGTTCAAGTTTTGATTCTCAAACTGAAAACCCGCGGAAGTTTGGAGATTCAGCGTGCCGGAAGAGGCGTAGCTGTGCGCGAGGTTGAAGTACAGATTCGAGTTGGTGCTCACGGTCTCCCCCAACAACGACGCGCCCGGTTGGCTGCTGTTCCGCTCGTATTGCAGCTCCGGCGGCGAAACGATCGCGTTTTCTTGCGAATAATAATCCACGCCCGTTTGCACGATGAAATTCAAATTCTGCTTCGCGGTGTTCCAAATGTTCCAGTGCAAGCGCATGGAGCCGAGAGTGCGATTGACCAATTCGTGATTGGTCAACACGTCGCGCGTGTGAATCGGATTGGAGGGATTCAGCGGGTGCAGCGGATAAGCGGGATTATCCGGATTGGGCGTCAAGCCGTTGCGGTTGGTCGATGTAATATCCAAGAAGCTCGGCGTAAATCCCAACGAGAAACCGAACGAGGTGTTGGTGTTGTCGTTGCCCGTGATGCCGCGGTCGGATTCCGAGCGCACGTAGTTGAAGTACGCATCGAGTTTGATGCGATCGCTCAACTTGTGATTCAGATTCAACCGACCGGCGTATTTTTGATAGCCGGAATTTTTGATGATGCCGTTCTCATCGCGCAACAAGCCGGAAAGATAGAATTGGGTTCGATCCGAACCGCCACGCGCGCTCACGGAGGTTTCATTCAAGAAGCCGTTTTCACCGTACATAATGTCTTCATAGTCGATGAATTGGCCTCCGCTCTTTTCAAACAAGGCTTTGCCGTTAGCGCCATATTGCGCTTCGGCGGTTGCGGCCGTAAACTTTCTAGCGCCGATTTTTTTCAACAAACTGTTGAAGCCGACCTGTTGCGAAACCTCGATGCGAGTTTTGCCCGACGTGCCTTGTTTCGTGGTGATGATAATCACGCCGTTTGAGGCTTTCGAGCCGTAAATCGCCGCGGCGCTCGAGCCTTTCAAAACTTCGATGGTTTCAATTTCATTCGGGTTGATATCCGCCACGCGATTCGAAGGCTGGCCTTGCGGGTTGGCGCTACCTGCGCCCGTTGCCGCAGTGACCAAATCAATGCCCGATTGGTTCGCGGCATTGTTGATAATCACACCGTCGATAACGTACAACGGCTGCGTGCCGCCTTCGATGGTGGAAGTGCCGCGCAGGTCAACGTTGATGCCGCCGCCCGGCGCGCCGGTGTTTTGGCTCACGTTCACGCCCGCGAACTTCCCGCCCAACGCGCGTTCCAGCGTTTGCGCCGGCGCCGAGACCAACTCCGCGGAAGTTACAGTAGCCACGGCGTTCGCCAAATTTTGCCGCGCCACGGAAGTTGCCAAGCCCGTGACCACGACTTCCGAGAGCTTGAGCACGTCTTCTTCGAGCGCGACCGTCACATCTTGCGAGCCGGTGACGGAAACCTCCACCGTTCGGTAACCGATGAAGCTCACGACCAGCGTCGCTTGGCTCATTCCAGGCGCTTGCACCCGAAACTTGCCGTTCGCATCCGTCGAGGTGCCGAGCGTCGTGCCTTTCAGCTTGACGTTGGCGCCCGGAAGCCCTTCGTCTGATTCTCTTGCCGTCACGGTGCCGGAGACATTGAGTTCTTGCGCCATGACGAGATTCGCACAGACAAGGAACGACGCGACCACGAGCAACCACTTGCGGTCAGCAATTTTCATAGTTCCTCCTTCTCTTAAATGAACAGCATGAATGGATTGATCGACTTGGCGGGATTGCGCGAGATGAAGCTTGTCGGGATGAAGAGGTCATCGTATTTTTCTTTAAATGCGTGTCCGCAATTTAGCAATCGGCAAGCCAGTGTCAAGCAGATTTTCCCAAACGCCGAGGCGAAGGCTGCAACTTCGCCTGAAATTAAACTACTTGCCCGTACATTCCTCTGGGCGAGAACAGCAGGAGAGCGCACGCGAAGGAAAGTATGAAGTGCAAAGGCTTGCCCGCGGCGGCATCAAAAATTGCACAGCGCCTCGCTTGACAATTTCGCCAATCGCGTTATCTTGTTTGCAAGATAACACGGCAGCTGGGCTCGAGCATTTCACTTCTGCGCCTCTCCCCCATGCCCTTTGCCGTTTTCCTTGAACCCCAATTTGGAGGCGAAGCCATGACTGCGTTTCACAAGACCGCGGAAACATTTCAGCCCGGCGCGAAATCATTGCCGCGGCAGTATTTCATCTCGCCCGAACTTTTCCTCGCGGAGCGCGAAAAAGTTTTTGCGCGACACTGGCTTTGCCTCGGGCATCAAAGCCAACTCGCGAACCCCGGCGATTTCTTCGTGGCCGAGGCTGTGGGCGAAAGTATCATTATCCTGCGCGACTCTGCCGGTGAAATTCGCGGCTTCTACAATCTTTGCCGTCACCGCGGCGCGCGGTTGTGTGAGCAATCAAGCGGGCGATTACACGAAACTTTACAATGCCCCTATCATGCGTGGACGTACAAGTTGGACGGCGGCCTTATCGGCGCGCCGCAAATGAATCAAGCCCCGGGCTTTGACAAAAGCGATTACTCGCTGCACGCGGTTGCGCTCGCGCTGTGGGAAAGTTTTATCTTCATCAATCTCGACGCAGAGCCGGTACCCTTTGCGCAAGCCTTTGCGTCGGTATTGGACAAGTTTGCGCCTTGGAACATTCCAAGCTTGCGCTCGGCCAAACGCACCGTCTATGAGGTGAGAGCCAATTGGAAGCTCGTCTTTCAAAACTACTCGGAATGCTATCACTGCCCGCTCGTGCACCCCACACTCGCGAAGCTCACGCCCTATGACGCAGGCGAAAACGATTTGTACGAAGGCCCATTTCTCGGCGGCTTCATGCCCATGGCGCAAGCGCATAGCCTCACCATGAGCGGCAACGTGTGCGGCTTGCCCCTCGGCAATTTGCGGGCAGTAGAGCATCAGCGCGTGTATTACTATTCGCTCTTTCCGAACATGCTGTTGAGCCTGCACCCCGACTATGTGATGTATCACACCGTCTGCCCGCTCGCGCCCGATCTCGTGCGGATCACGTGCGATTGGCTCTTTCATCCCGAATCATTTGCCGATCCTAATTTCAATCCCAACGATGCCATCGAATTTTGGGACATGACCAATCGCCAAGACTGGCACGTGTGCGAATTGAGCCAGCAAGGGATCTCCTCGCGCAAATATCAACCCGGCCCCTATTCGCCGCGCGAGAGCATTCCCGCCGCGTTTGATCGGGAGTATTTGCGGGTGATGGGGCAAGTTTGATACAACGGAAAAAAATCGCTCTGCCACGGCTTGGCCGTGGCATTCGATAATTCCTCATTAGAATACCCATGAAGAGCGAAGCCACGGTCTAACCGTGGCTGAACATTAACCTCGAACGCAGCTCAAGCTTATATGCCCATCGAAACTTCGCTCTCGTCTTACGGCGGCCATTCCATGGTCGCGCCGCTGCGCCGCGTGCTCATCAATCCGCCGCGCAACTCGAATTGGAATCAACCGCAGCAACTCGCGCGCTGGCGTGAATTGAACTATCTCCACGCTCCGCTTTTCCATCTCGCCCAAGCACAACACGACGATCTGCGCCGCGAGTTGACAGAGGCGGGCGCGGAAGTGCTCGAACTGCCTCTTAGCGAAGCGTTCTCGCTCGACGCCGTTTATGCGCACGATGCCTCCTTCATGACCAATCACGGCGCGCTTGTGCTGCGCATGGGCAAACCGGCGCGGAGCAGCGAGCCGCAAGCTCATGAGGTGTTTTATCGCAGCCACGGCATTGCTCTTCTCGGCGAAATCACTGCGCCCGGAACCATCGAAGCCGGCGACATGGTTTGGCTCGATGATTCGACATTGTTGATTGGCCGAGGCTATCGCACAAATGTCGCTGCTCTCGCGCAAGTCCGCCAACTGCTTTCGCCGTTTGAGGTCGAAGTACATTCGGCCCCGTTGCCGCACAGCGCCGGCCCGGAATATTGCCTTCATCTCATGTCGCTCATGAGCATGCTGGACGAACGCACGATTCTCGTCGACTCGGCTTGGCTTGCCGTCGAAACTGTCGAGCTATTGCGTGCGCGTGAATTTCGATTGATTGAGATTGAAGCAAGTGAGCGGGATACACTGGCGTGCAATGTACTGGCACTCGGCCATGGCAAGCTGCTCGCGCTCGCGGAAAATTCGCAAACGAATCGCAAGCTCGCGCACGCCGGATTCGAGGTGCGCACGTTTCAGGGCAGTGAAATTGGGATCAACGGCGGCGGCGGGCCCACGTGTTTGACGAGACCCTTGTTGCGGGAAATGCGCCCGTAGTCGCGCCTTCAGGCGCTTCACACTTTGGCCCTGAAGGGCCTACTACGAGCGTGCATAAAATTTTTCGAGCGTCGTCAAATCATCCACGTCATACCACTCCGGCAGCAAGTGCACGGACAAATCCAACCGCTTGGCTCGCTCCAAAGTTTGCGCGAGAACTTTCTCCGTGCTCCAAGCAATGCCTTCAAAGAGCGCAGTTGGCGCTGCTTGCAAACCGATCAAATAATACCCTCCATCTTCCGCTGGGCCGAGCACGAGATCATATTCGGTCAACTTCTCCGCCGCTTCTTCTAAATAGGCCACAGGCAACGTCGGGCTGTCGGTGCCAATGGTGAGCACGCGACGATAACCGAGCTTGAGCACAGTGTTGATTGCGTGATGAAGGCGCACGCCCAAATCCTGCGACGCGTGTTGTTCGAGCCATTGCCATTCGCCGGGAAACATCGCGCGTAACTCTTCTTTTCTTTCCGGCGGAGTGAAAGCCGCAAAGCGCGCGGCGTGCCTGAGGCGCTCGCAGTTTTGAAAAGTCATGGCCGCGAACTCGCGATATAACTCCGCGGCGCGTTCGAAGCCGATAAATTTCGCCAAGCGCGTTTTCACTTTGCCCGGTTCGGGATATTTTACAAAGACGATGAGCGCGAGATCAGTGGGCATGTGCGGGATTCGTGGAAGGAGTCGCGGGCATGAGCACGTTGAGCGCTCGCGGGAGAATGGAAATTTTTAGATGGTCCTGGCAAGTTTGCGCTTCGCCATCGACGTGAAAGAGTATCGGCCCCGGCTTTTCAATTTCCAGCGCCGTCACGTGACGATAGCGCATGAACGGCGCGCGATCAATGGTGCCGTTGAACAACTTCAGCCCGTGCGCCATCACGCTCCACACGGTTAGAGGATCGACGATGCACATCTCGAGCACGCCGTCGTCGGGCTGCGCGTGCGGCGCGATGACCGCACCGTTGCCATATTGCTGCGTGTTGGCAATGGTCAAGGTGAACGGCGCGAACTCGAGTTGCTGCTCGTTCAACTTCACTTTCAAAGTTTCGGGATGATATGAAACGAACTCGCGCGCGGCGATCATGAAATAGGGCAACGGCCCGCGCCACGAGGCGTGATTGAATTTCATGCCCACATGCGCATCGAAGCCCACGCCCGTCACCGCGAAGAAATAACGATGCCCCGCGCTGCCGACGTCGATGGTTTTCCTC
>Ga0247727_10006042_pt1 | contig 24029 bp, 19 predicted proteins | sample WisWelCaveWW1625_FD_202498 | JGI IMG/M metagenome (GOLD analysis project Ga0247727, IMG submission 202498) | Biofilm microbial communities from Wishing Well Cave, Virginia, United States - WW16-25 | ecosystem: Environmental > Aquatic > Deep subsurface > Groundwater > Cave microbial mat | place... | reverse complement strand
CCAGCAATTGCGGATCTCAGCAAATTGTTTGTGATGTCCCAATCGCCAAAATAACTTCCAAACAGCATTGTAAAGGTGGACTGTCCAACACCGGTCGCGAGATTTGTAGAGCTTAACGTTCCATCGTTGTTCAGGTTTCCGGCAGTCGTATACGATCCAGCACCACAGCCGTAGGACCAGAGGTAATCGTTCGATGACAGGGTGAGCCAATAGTCAATTTCACTCACGTTGGCATCACCAAAAAAGGCATCAAAATTTCTCCAGCCATTCTGGGCAAAACCTTCCGCGAATCCAACAAATCCGCCTTGATCGACCAATGCGCGTTCCGTTGGAACATAGTTGGCCACTTTGAAGTCGTGCGCCTTCGCGAGATAGTTTTGGAGTAGTTCTTCGTGTGTCAGGGCAAAAACCGGAAGATTGTCCAGATCCACCCGACCAATTTGCAGTTCGATGTCGTCCGGAACTTTCGACTGATCCAATTTTCCGTCGCCGGGTACGTTGTCGTTCCGTGGATCGGCCGCAACTGTATTGTTCACCGTTGCATCTGTCCAGGTTCCATCCATATCGCCATAGTACACGTCTGCAGGCCACGCACCTTCGTGCTCTGGATGTGCATCTGGATAGAGATTTCCGGAATAAGGAACCGGAACGTGACCGAGTAGATAAAGGCCTTTCAGGTTTGGCAGCGCTGCGTACTGTGCGGTGATAAGCGCTTTCACTTCCTGAGCGGTGGCCGAAGGATTCACCCCAATAACGGTGACCATCCATCCATCGCAGTACATATCGTCGGACAGTTGCTGAATTTCGGCAGAAAGCGTTGTGATAAATGTGCTATCAACAACCAACAACATATCTCCTTTGTTCGGATCGAGCTCAACATTTATACCCGAATTGATATAACCCCAGGCATACGTAGTCGCTCCGAGTCTCAATTCAATTCTGTACTCATAGGATATCCCAAGTTCTGCCGTATTATCAGTAAATGTCAGTGTCGACGATGGCACAGTTCCGAGATTATCGACCCAACTGGAACCCCCTTTTTCCTTGCGCCAGATATGGTAGGTGTCCGGTCCGACCTGAGTATTTGTTAACCAATTCAGCGTAATCGACGGTGCCGATTCATCTACGGTGGCGGACATTTGAATGGTCCATTCCCGGGCAGCATCTTGTGAGGAGGCAAATAATCCAACAAGAGTAAAAGTAAGGAGGAGCAATTTTTTCATAGAAAGAATTTGAAGATGACGCGATAAAGATACGTCTGACGAATCTGTCGTCAATGCGAAGCGGGTGCAACTGTTAATTTTTTATTAACTTAGTTAGAAATTGACAAGTCTACCCCTTTTGCAAGGCCCGGATCAGAAACTCGGCAAAGTTCCACGGGTAGGTTGATATGAAGGCATTCTGACCTCCACCTGTCGTGTGCTGAAAATAGAGGTATTCTGGCAAAGTATTGGCGTTCGCGCGCACATTGTGAATCTCACCCCGGTTTTTACTGCCAATTCGAATGTCGACCTTTTGGTCGTGCTCCATATCAAAATGGTAACAGGTAAGTTCTTCGACTAGTATTTCCTCTTCGCCGCTGACCACTTCATACCCGTCGAGCTCTACGTGATGTCCCAGAAATCCGAAGAGATAGACATCACCAGAGTTGAAGAGATGTAAGTTTGAGTCCCTGTCTTCCATTCGGAGCCAGTAAACCGAAAGTTCATAATGTCTTGGTTCACCGATACAGTAAAGATCTGATCCCGTGAGTTTGTAAGCGTTTGCTCCAAGCCGGTTTGCCCGCTCCCACACTTCTTTAAAAGTGGTTTCGATGGTGCCTGGTTGCACTGTGTCGAAGGTGACGACATAATCGGCGACCCATTGATACATCGACGTGTCAAAGTTTTCGTGAATGCAGTCAAAGTTTTCGTCAGCGCGCACTTTTTGAAATGCCGGATTGGTCTTCGCTATCCGGTACTTCTGCCCCAGCGCAAAGTTGAATGAGAGAAAAAACAAAAATGTGGTTATTCCGAATTTCACTGTACGAATCAAACCTGATTTCCGGGTATACGAAAATCGTGCCAATCTGGTTATCACTCGGCCCCGAGTAACCCAAGTTCATTCGATTTAGCAAACTAATTATCGAAGTAACTATTTCGTCGTTTCATCGCATAGAACGAAAAACGGTACCCGGCTTTGACGTTGCCCATCAGAAAGAACCTGTCAGGAAAGGCTTTCCCGGTCGCTACCCAATAATGATAGAACCAGGACGGACCCAGGTCGAAGGAAAAGTTAAATTTTCTCGTCAGAAACAGCGATAAACCTGCTCCACCGTAAAACTGTTGAAAAGCGGCAGCACCTGGCCAGACCATAAATGAACTGATTACATTCAGGTGCGGTCGAAGCGTTCCGCGTTTTACCGGAATCGGGAGATATCGGATACCCAAACCAATACCTGGAAAGCCGATACCAATATCCGATATCAGGCGTTTGGTGATGAGGTTCTCCCAGGAAAACCCAACCACACCGCTAGTTCCAGCAAGATTTAATGAGAAGGAGTTTTTATAGACCCCTGCAATCTGAAGTTTGTCGGGATCAATTTTTTTTGTTGAATCTTGCTGACCAAACAGCGTACACGAAAGCAAAACGATCAATGAAAGGAAGCGGTATTGCATTGTATAAAGGTAATGAACCGTTATCAATCGCTTCGATTACGACCCAGACGAACGCAAGCGAAAGCTGTGGATACAAGGCCGCTATCGAAAATTGAAGATGTATTCTGAGGGTAAGGAATCGCTGAAGTACAGAACTCAATTCAGTTTAAATACTTACTTTCGGTGGCTTAAAAATCTGGCCCGTCTGTAATTTTATTTCAGGGTTATTAGCTCAGCTGGTTCAGAGCGCTGCCTCGACAAGGCAGAGGTCACTGGTTCGAACCCAGTATAACCCACATTTTTCCGGAAGGGTATTTCCCGCTAAAAATTGTGAAAGAACCTTCAAGGTCTTTAAGACCTTGAAGGTTCTTTCATTAAAAAGGAGGTCGGATGAATTCATTCAGGTGAATTCCTGAAGCGATCTCGCCAATCCAAAAAAAAAGCGGAAAAGTTTCCCTTTCCGCTTATTCCGCCGAAACGGAAAACAAATTATATAGACCTACTGAAGTTCAATCACAAAACATTGTCCCCCTGTAAACACGTCGCTTCCAGTATAAAGAACCGTACCGTCTTCAGCATCCCGGACATCCCAGTTATGCAGCTTCAATGCCTGCTCGCCCATATCAAGTGTGCTGATCTGGAAAACGCCGATTGAAGCACAATCGGGAGCGGTTGCATCGGTCCAGGAATTATCCGCTGGAAAAGTCCCGAAAGAAACATCTTCAATAAAGTACTCTAGCGTATCGTGGCCACCTGGAAGAATGTCAGCCAGATATTCATCCTGACTGTACCAGAAAGTGAGCTTTCCGGTATAGGTACACGAACCATCGTCGCGTTTTGCGCCGGGTGTCGGATTATCGGCAAACGCATCGGTACAGCCCTTTTTGCCACAAGAAGTTACGATCAGTGCCGTCAGCGCGGCCGTTATGAGTGCTTTTTTCATTTTCATTTATTCGTTTGAATGCTCTAAATTACGTTTTTACGTCAATTGGCGCCATTGAGTTACGAATTTTGTACGCTTTGGTGAAAACAGAACGTTATACATTTACAGTCACGGCCGAGACAGGCGAATGGTTGGCAAGCGCTTGAAATCAGTCGTTGACGAACAATAGAATGAACAGATTTTCGAGGACATATTTTGTGTTTTTCCTGCGGACACTATTTCTGATTTTTGCAAGCACCTCCGCCACTGCCAAAATCAAATTACCAGTTTGTCCTACCGAATATAGCTGTAGTTATTCCTCATACACCAACAACGATGAATTCTGTTCCATTGCAGTAAAATTGATTCTACCATTTGACCATCCTATCGCCAAAACGGATTCGACTAAATTTTACGTAGTTCCCCTTCGCCTCAGGCAAATTTTGTCCATCGAATTCGTTAAAACCAACGCTGGGAAAAGTTTGCTTTCATACATTTCGCGTTCGGATAATGTCGACTTAAATAATCAGGAAACCAACAAGGAATTCGCCTATTATCTTCCTTTCGAAAAAGGCACCAAACGACGCGTCTCACAAGGATACAATGGAATTTTCTCTCATCGGGGGGTTAATGCCCTTGACTTTGCAATGAAGGTCGGCACTCCGGTCTGCGCTGCGCGTGGCGGAGTTGTGATTTTTGTGAACGATGAAAACGATCAGGGATGTGCCAAGCGTTCCTGTGCCCGGTACAACAACAAATTAATGATCCATCACGAGGACGGTACGATTGCTACGTATCTCCACATCACACACAATGGTTCTCTGGTGAAAGAAGGTGATACCGTGGAAATCGGTCAGCGCATTGCCCTCAGTGGGAATACGGGCTGGTCCTCGAGTCCGCTTTTGCATTTTTCAGTTGCAGAGTCTCAGTTCGGCAGACAGACCACAATTCGAACAAAATTCCTCATAGGAGACGGTAGTGAATCGACGTATTTAAAAGCATTTCGTGTCTACAGACGAGAATATTGAATCGATGAAAATAAGAACTGCGACCAAAGACGATCTACCGAAAATTGTTCAAATGCTGGCGACAGACGTGCTGGGCAGAACGCGTGAAACATCAGGTGACGAACTTCCGGAATCCTATTTGAAAGCTTTCGATCAAATCGACAACGACCCAAACAATGAATTGATCGTGATGACCGATGAGAAAGACGAGGTATGTGGAACCTTACAACTCACTTTTATACCGGGACTCACTTATCAGGGTGCGATAAGAGCACAAATTGAGGCGGTCAGGATTCACGACGACTGGAGGGGCCAGGGTCTTGGAAAAATCCTTATGAAATGGGCCATTGAAAGATCACAAAAAAGGGGTGCCCGAATCATCCAGCTTACGTCGAATAAACATCGGACGGATGCCATTGCCTTTTACAAAAAACTTGGATTCAACGATTCCCACGAAGGAATGAAAATCGTTTTGTGATCAGCACGTGTTATCGTTCCGGAGCCTTTTATTAACGAATTTGGTTTTTATTAACAATTCGTTGATGTGCTGACGGTGACATTCATTTTTCTTTAACTTTAACTCAAATTCTAAACCAGAATTTCTGAATGCAAGGCCCTAAGAGAGATGAGTCCATCTCGATCCTGTCAGCAGAATTCCAGCCTGCGACGGACGATGTTCCAGAACCGATCCAGGATTTCGATCTGGTAATGCTTTCACCTAACGTAATCTGGCGCTCTTTCATCAAAATTGAAAATCATACCTCAAAATGATTCATCCGAAAACCGAATTGAAATTCATCAGTAATGAAGTGGGTTATGGAGTGGTTGCTACCGGCTTTATTCCTGCAGGTACAATTACTTGGGCCTTTGATAAGCTGGATCGCGAATTTACACAACTGGAATTCGAAGCGATGGAACCGGCGTATCAGAATATTCTTGACACCTATTCGTTTCGAAACAACAAAGGAAACCTCGTCCTCTGCTGGGATAACAGCCGATTTGTGAACCACAGTTTTAATTCAAATTGCCTGACGACGGCCTATGACTTTGAACTAGCCATTCGCGATATTCACCCCGGAGAACAACTTACAGACGACTATGGATACCTGAACATCGATGCTCCATTTCGTGGAATTGACGAAGGAACAAAAAGAAAAGTCGTTTATCCCGACGACTTGTTGAGATACCACAAAGTTTGGGACAAAAAACTTCAGCGCGTCTTTCCATCTATTAACAATCTCGATCAGCCTCTGAAACACTTGCTGCCTGCAGAAGTTATGAATGAGGTGCAGGCCATAATTGCCGGACAAAAAAGGATGGAATCGATCCTCACGAATTACTACCAGAACGGCAACGGTTCCGACGAAGTTCAACTTGGAAACGGAACAAAAAGTACGTTTCAATCTGTGGAGATGAATACAAGGTGAATGCTGTTCTTGGCGAGATAGACCAACCTTTATTTTTCTCCGATGTCCACCCATTTTAAGTCCACTGTATCCCGTTTTGTCGATTCCCCGATTTGGGCGTACTACATTCCGGTACCATCCGGTAAATCAAAAGGGCTTGTGGACGATAACCGCCGCGTCTTGTGCTCAATAAAAGGCTGTGAACCTATTCAGCTGGCATTGATGCACGACGGTAAGGGTGGCTTTTTCATCAACTTGAACAAGGCGCTGATGCGTAAATTAAAGTTGATCGAGAAGGATGAGGTGTTGATTTCGTTGAGCAAAGACAGCAGTCATTATGGAATGCCTACGCCCGTTTTTTTTGAGCTATTGAAAGCGGAAATGCCCGAAGGGAGTAAGCATTTTCACGCGCTGACCATAGGAAAGCAACGTACCCTACTCCACCTCATTTCCAAAATCAAGAGTCGTGAAAAACAACTTGAAAAGGCAATGATCATCTTCGAATACCTCGAAAACTCAAACGGCAAACTCGATTTTAAAGAACTTAACCAAGCGTTTAAGAACAGTCGCTTTAAACGTTGAATTTGTATTACTTGCGCTTCTTTAATTGCTTCCCTTGTGTCGCAACCGACTGACGCTGTTGACAATCCATTCGATTCACAAATTCCTGTTTCCAAGTAACGCAACAGATGCTTGCCCAATTCGTATAATTTGCTACATTTATATCAATTCTTTAAACCGGTACAAGGGACAAGATAATGAAGACAGCATTCATCAACGATAAACCTTTCGCGATCAACGATGGCGAGACCTTGCTTAATTTTCTGCGCCGTCACCACGAAGAAAAGGTGCCTACCTTGTGTGATGCGCCGAATCTTGATCCTTACGGTTCCTGTCGCGTTTGCAGCGTTGACGTGGCGCTGAGTGCGGGCGGAAAAGTTAAAACACTCGCATCTTGTCACACACCAGTCAATGACGGGATGTACATCTATCCGGAATCTGCCAACGTACTTCGTCTGCGCAAAAATATCATCGAACTTGTATTGACAGACCATCCACTGGATTGCCTTACCTGTGAGGTGAATGGCAACTGTGAGTTGCAGGATGTCGCGGCTCAAGTGGGAATACGCAAAGTCCGGTACGAGGCCGGCGAAGATCACCTGCATCGCCAGAAGGATTTGTCCCACCCGTATATGACTTCGGATCTTTCGAAGTGCATCAATTGCTACCGCTGCGTCAGGGCTTGCGACGAAGTACAGGGTCAGTTTGTGCTGAGTATGGCCGGACGTGGCTTTGACAACCGCATCGTCAAAGGAAACGACGAGAGTTTTATGGAAAGCGACTGCGTTAGTTGCGGTGCTTGTGCACAGGCTTGTCCTACGTCAGCCATCTCAGACGTGTTCCAATCGAAAGCTGTCGTTGGAGAAAAAATTACACGAACGATTTGTACCTACTGTGGAGTTGGTTGCAACCTGAATGTTGCTACGCGCGGCGGAGAAATTTTGTCTATTCAGGCTCCCTTTGATGCAGCGGCAAACGGCGGTCATACCTGCCTCAAGGGTCGTTATGCTTTCAAGTTCTACAATCACCCCGACAGGCTCACTTCTCCGCTCATTAAACGGAACGGAAAATTCGAAGAAGTATCCTGGGATGAGGCGTACGATTTTATGGTGAGTGAATTCAAACGAATTCTCAAGAACAACGGCCCTGATGCCATCGCAGGAATCTCATCAGCGCGCACCCCGAACGAAGAAAATTACCTGATGCAGAAATTCATACGTGCCGTGGTCGGAACAAACAACATCGACTGTTGCGCACGTGTTTGCCACTCGCCTACTGCTCTTGGAATGCAACGGGCCTTTGGAACAGGTGCGGCGACCAACTCTGTCAAAGATCTTAAATACACCGATTGCATTTTGGTCATTGGCGCAAACCCAACTGACGCGCATCCGGTCACGGGCGCCAAAATCAAACAAAAACTGATGAAGGGTGTGACGAGTATTGTCATCGACCCTAGAAAAATTGAAATAGCCAGATATGCCACGTACCACCTTCAACTAAGGCCTGGAACTAACGTGGCGATGATTCAGATGATGCTGTATTATATCATCTCTGAAGGCTGGGAAGATCAAGAGTTCATTGCATCTCGTACGGAAGGTTACGTCGATTTCTGCAAGGAAATCAAAGCCCTTGACATTAACGAACTGGAACGAATTACCGGCGTCGATAAAAATCTGGTCCGCGAAGCCACCAAAGCGTATTCTCACGCAAAAGCGGCAATGGAATTTCACGGATTAGGAGTAACGGAACACCTGCAAGGAACATTTACAGTACAGCTAATTGCAGACCTCGCGATGATTACGGGCAACATTGGAAAACCAGGTTGTGGTGTGAATCCACTTCGAGGACAGAATAATGTTCAGGGTTCGGCCGATATGGGCTGCCAGCCACATCAAGGCGCTGGCTATTACGATGTCACAAATCCTGAATTTCACGCAAAATACAACACCTTTTATGGTGTCGACAGAGTTCCAGCGCACGTCGGATTGAAAATTCCGCAAATGTTTGATGCCGCCGTTGAAGGAAAGCTAAAAGCACTTTGGATTATCGGTGAGGACGTCGTTCAGACAGACCCAAACACAAACCACGTGATCAAAGCGATGGAAAGCCTCGAAATGTTGGTTGTTCAGGAAATATTTATGACCGAGACGGCAAAATATGCTACGGTTATACTTCCAGGTTGCACGTTCCTTGAAAAGGAAGGTACATTTACCAGTAAAGAGCGCAGAATTCAGCGCGTACAGAAAGTTGTTGAGCCGCTCGCCGGTACAAAGTCAGACGGACAAATTGTTGTTGATGTGATGAACAGAATGGGATACGCCCAACCAGACTATACTGCAGCTGGGGTATTGGAAGAGATTTCACAGATTGTTCCGTTTTTCCGTGGCGTTGTCTGGGATGAATTGGGTGATAACGGGAAACAGTGGCCAGTGCTAGCAGATGGCACCGACACACCTCTTCTTCACGTTGGCGAATTTAAACGTGGAAAAGGAAAATTCACTTTTGTTAAATACGAAAAGTCGCACGAGGTGGCCGAACACGAAAAGGATTATCCATACATCATTACCACCAACAGGGAACTTGAGCACTACAACTGCGGTACAATGACCCGGCGTACCGGAAATGTCGAGCTTCTAACAAAGGATACCTTGCTCATCAACCCGGAAGACGCAACAAAGAACGGAATCGTTACGGGTGATTTGGTTTGTGTTGAGTCGCCCCGCGGTAAAGTAGATATCGAAGCGGTGGTGTCAGACCAAATGAAACCCGGTATCCTCAGCACCACGTTTCACTTTCCTGAATTGATGCTAAACATTATTACGTCCAACGAAAGCTGTACCGAATCGATGTGTCCGGAGTACAAAGTCGTCTCTTGCCGGATTCGTAAAAGCAAAGGGAAATTCAAGAATAAGCCCGCAAAGGAATTGGCCGAATCCTGATCGGTGGTTCAATCATTTTAGAAAAATGTACCCGTCTTTGGCGGCGATTGAATAATTTCGCCCTATGCGGCGGATGTGCTTCTTCCTTTTTTTTATCTGGTCAGGATTTGCTTTTGCGCAAGAGTCGCCCGATCAACGCTTCATTGACTCCCTGCGCAAGATCGTTGAGTCGGATGCCCACGATTCGTTAAAAGTCAAGGCGCTGATGGACTGGGACGAGTTGATCTATGTATCCGATCCAAAACAGGACATTCGACTGAACAGTGAGGTAATCACAATTTGTACACGCCATTTGAAATGGGGCGGGTCGCTGAGATCTATGCGTTTTTATGCCGGCTACAAAGCCAATGCCTGTAACAATCTCGGACTTGCCTTGATGAATTACTCCGACTACGGGAACTCGCTGCGAAATCTGTACGAAAGTCTCAAATTGTCACGCGCCATTCACGATAATACCAAAATTTCCAATGCCTACAATAACATTGCTCTGGTGTACAAAGCACAGAAGGATTTTGAAAGGGCGCTGAACTATTTTGATCGCAGCATTGCGCTCGATTCCGTTGGAATGGAATCGCTCGGCGCTTATCACAACAACGTCGGTCTCGTTTATTCGGATATGGAAAACTACCAGCGGGCCATTCTGCATTACGACACGGCGATTGCAATGTCCGCCAGGGCTGGGGACGAATGGGGTATTGCCAATGCAATGACCAATTACGCGTTTGCAAATCTTGAGTTGGGAAATGCCGATACGGTTATTTCACAATTCAATAAATTGAAAGATGCCTACGAGCGAATTGGAGATAATTTTGGTTTGTCCTTCGTTTATTATATGACTGGAAAAAGTCTGCTAAAAAAGAAGGATTTTTCGGGGGCAATCGAAATGTGTAAGACAGGGCTTGAAATCGCCAGAGAATCCGGATTTCTGGAACGGGAACAGAACAATTGTAATTGCCTATACCAGGCCTACAAGGGAGCTGGAAAAATAAAAGAAGCCCTGATCTATTTCGAGCAGTACAATGAAGTGACCGATTCAATATTTGTAGCAACCAACAGCAAGGATTTGCTGATGCACGAAACCAATATGGAATTTGCCGAAATTCGGATAAGTGACAGCCTGAACTTTGAGGCAGAGCAAGCCGTCCAACGGGAGAAGCACGATGCAGAGATCCGTCAAAAGCACGTTCAGCAGCGATACCTCTACATTGGGCTCGGCCTGGTCCTGGTGATTGCACTCTTATTGCTTTGGGGATATTTCCGCAAACGGAAAGACAATAACGTTATTGCAGCACAAAAGGAAGAAGTGGTTCGTCAGAGTCAGATCGTTGAACACAAAAGCCGAGAAATCACCGACTCGATTAACTACGCTAAAACCATTCAGGACGCACTGCTCCCTTCGGAATCCAAACTGAAACGTACCTTGAAAAATTATTTTGTACTCTATCTGCCAAAGGACATTGTTGCGGGTGATTTTTACTGGGTTGAGGAATCGGGCGGAAAACTTTTTGTCGCCGTGGCGGACTGCACGGGGCATGGCGTTCCGGGCGCAATGGTTTCCGTACTGTGTCACAATGCACTCTCTCGTTCTGTGAAAGAATTTGGCTTGTCCGACCCGGCAGAAATATTGGAGCAATGCCGCAAACTTATTGCAGAGCATTTCAGCGAAAGCGGTCGGAAGGTCAACGATGGAATGGATATCTCACTCTGCGTAATTTCTGGCAAAACACTCAAATTTGCAGGCGCGAACAACAATTTACTGCTGGTTAGGAACGGCAAACTCACCGAGTTTGAGGCTGACAAACAACCCGTAGGACTCTATCAATGGGCTAGCGCGTTCAAAAGCCACACGATAGAAATGCTAGCTCAAGACTGGTTCTACCTCTTTTCCGATGGCTACGGTGATCAGTTCGGCGGGCCGAAGGGCAAGAAATACAAGTACAAGCTGTTCAAGGAATTTCTTGTGACCAATCATTCAATGCAGGCACCAGACCAGTCCAGACAATTGCTGAAGGAATTTGAAAACTGGCGTGGAGATTTGGAACAGGTAGACGACATTTGTGTGATGGGTTTTCAGGTGTAATTTCGCTCGGCATACCTTTCATTCATTGGGCAAAATCGCTCAATTTTTCCAATTCATCAGCTATCCAGTCTTGCCAACGCAGTTGCTCCGACGTGTTCATTCCGTGATTCGTCTCTTCGTCGTATAGCACCTGCATTTTTTCACAGTCGTTGAGTGTCGTTTGAAAAAGTGAATTTGCCTCATCGTCAATGGAGGTGGAAAATTTGACCTGACTAACCTTTTCCCGCATTCTTCGCGCGAGCAACTCGGCGATATCGAAATGCCCCTGTTCGTGTTTCAGCAACCAGTCCTCCTGTTTTTCTTCCAGCGACCAGGAGCGCTTCGTTTCAAAAAGAGCGGCGATTTCAAAATCAGCGTCCACTACATCCCCTTTTGAAGTCCACGAATAACTGTAATCGATTCGCCAATACGTGAAGGCCGAATAACCCTTTTCCGATTCAACCGGACCCGCAAAATCTTCCCAAGTCAAAGTTCGTTCGCTGGACCATTTCAAATCATCGACCAGCGGACCGCTGGCCAGACTAAGAACCATCGGAATGATAAGAGCTGAGATCATAGTTAGTCGGTTTTGTCAGAAAAAAAAAATCAAATCGGATCAATTCATTTTGATTACTTTTATAAAGATGGCAATTAAATGGACTTCTGCCTTTCTTTTCACGGTAGGCCTTTTTACTGTTACCGGACAAGAAATGATTCATCGCCTGTCTGGCCAGATCATTCGCTCTTACGCCATTCATCCCGACAACGAAATGCAGATGTTGATTGGGATAAAGGGAGAAAAGGCCGGTGACGGTGTGGTTTATCTTAGCAACGACGCCGGCGAATCGTGGAAGGCAACCAACAACGGATTGGCCATTGGCGACTCGGTTGACGATGTTCAGTGTGTTGCGTTTGTTGATGAGAATATCTTTCTCGCAGGCACCTGGAAACAAGGTTTATTTGTCACAAAAAACGGCGGTAAATCCTGGTTCAGGGAGAAGAAATTTCCTTTCGCGGATGTTCGTTCCATAGTAGTTGATCCGGCACGGCAGCGAATTTTTATTAGCGGACCAGAGGGACTTATCTCAACAAATCCTGCTATGAAAGTATGGAACTCCGTCGCAGATTTTCCTGGATCCTGGTCCCTGACGCTCGATGCTTCTACTGGAAACGTTTATGCAATGACATTTGATAACGGAATCAAAGGTTGTTTCAAAGCTCCTCCACCCTCCTTTGCCGAAACTCCGGCAGGCACGATGTTTTTCGATATGTGCATTGACACAGATGGGAATTTTTACGCGGCGGGAGCAAGCGAGACGGAAGGTTCGGTCATCTTTAGTTTGGACAAGGGAGTAAGTTGGGAGGCTTTGACCTGTCCGAAGGAAGCGGCATACACGAGCATTGAATCGGTGGACGGAAAACTCATTGTGGGTTCCTGGAACTACCCGGTAATGGTTTTGGAAGATGGGAAATGGGATTCGTTGATGTCGATTGAGAGCAGAACGTTGACCAAAATAAAAGCCACCGACGAGCACATTTTCTACTTCACCTGGGGAAACGGTATTTACCGCCAGCCACGACGAACGGTCTGCACCTATACGCTGGGAGAGACTTTAAAAATTTATGAAACAAGTATTGAATGGGAAGTCAGTTCCACTTGCCCGCCCGGACCAATTACATTCGAACTGTACAACCGCTGGGGCCAGAAGGTTGTTGATATTTCTGCGAATTCAATCGACGAATTGGTACAAAAACTCACTCCGGAAGTGAAGCAGGCGAACCTCAATTCGGAAGTTTATATATACATTTTCTCTGGAGATTTTGGAGTCCAAAATGGGAACATTACCGTTCTACGTTAGTTCGTACGTTAGAAGTATCAATTGCTTCCGAAAAGTACTTTCAGGAAATGACCCGCGTCTTTATTTTGAGGTGTGAATCCGTCGTCAGACGCTCCGCCAGCATTTGGATTTTCGATGTCCCATCCTTTTACAAAACCACCTTCGAACCAGTCTTTGCCATCGAAGGCGTTGTACAATCCGAGAAGACAGTTTTCCTGGGCAAATGTGTTGACGGCACCCAACGAATCGGTGACCCAGGGTTCATTGCCACAATAATCGACCGAGCGGTAACCATACTCTGTAAAAATAACGGGGATTCCAACGGACGTTTGTAAAACTTCCATATCCGGGATCACATCGGTCAACCAGTTTTGCTCCACATCATCAGAAAGTGGAGTCGGTTCAGGATTTATTGGAAAATATGCGTTGATACCGATGTAGTCAAGATCTGACCAAAACGGCACAGTTCCATAACTATCCCAGTCCGCCGCGTAGGTCAGTTTACCGGAATAAATTTCCCGGATCGAATCGATGAGCCCAGCCCAGTAATCCGGCCGTGTAATGGTAAAATACTCAAAATCGTCGCCGATGCAAAGCACTTCGACGTTAAGCGAATCAGCCACATTGGCCCAGTGAATCAAAAACGCCGTGTAGGACGATTCAAAGGTCGTCCAATCCGAACCTGCATCAAATGTGGTGCTGAGCGTAATGTTGTCCTGAAAATCAATCTGCGGCCGAATCATTACCGATAAATTCTTCAAATGGGCAAAACCAATTTCATCTTCAATTCCACCCGTTTTTCCTCCCCAATAAATTCCCGACACATCGAATAGAATGCTGTCCATTCCTGGATAAACTACCCCTATTGGTGTAAAACAAACCGAATTGGCTGACACATCAAGGATCGGATCGAAGGCGGTTGAGATAATCGAGTTCACCGGACTCAAAACCGAAGCCCCTTTGTAGGTGAGATTCAAATCAAGTTTACGCGGCGTTTTGTCCTTCTGACAGGACAGAAGACAGATACTCACGAGTGAAAGAGACAGAATCCTTTTCATTCGCCAAAATATTCGGGATCTTCCGGGATTGTATTACCTTGATTATCAATCAATATCCAATCTTCTGATTCCCACATCATCATTTCATTTTCAAGTGTTTTCGTGCAATTGACCGCCACTTGTGCCTGTCCATCCTCAAAGGGCCACGCACAAGCGTATTTCGGCCCGATGACCACTTTGCCATTTTTATCGGCATACCCAAGCAAACCATTCTGGACAAAGCGAATCAGACCGTCACTGAAATAGTCTGGACCATTGTCATAGTTGAATACGTCGTACAGGTAATTTCCTTGATAATCAATACATTTGAGGTCAGATCCTTCCGCCACAACGACAATTTTCTTAAAAACGTAGTCAAAACAAGCCGAATAAATCGGTTTAGCGATGATTTCGCCCTTTTTATTTTTGTAACCACAGGAACTGGAATCGGCATCGTACAAAGGCTTGAACCGGTGATTGCTCTGAGCGGAAATACCGCTGGTCATCAGAATCAGCAGATATGTATTGATAAATTTCAGATTAAATATTATTTTTAATCGATAAATGGGCATCAAAACGAATGTCTAAGGTAAACACAATACTTCAAAAACTGCGCGGGATTTTTCAGGATGACCGCGTAGCGATGTATTACCACGGAAATTTCGACGACCGTTTCACCGACAAATTGATTTCTATTGCCGATTACGACATCGCCAAAAAGAACAAGCGGCGAATGGCTTTCCTTATTTCTGAGAGCTTTCAAAACATCATTCGGCACGGCGAATCCGATCTTGATACCGAAAATGCGGGTCTATTTGGGGTTCGCGGCATTGATCCTTACCTGCACATTTTTTCATCCAACCTGATTTCGAGTAGCGCCAAAGATTTTCTCGCAACAAATATCGATACCCTCAATAATCTGAACGAAGCGCAGCTTGCCGATCACTACCGCGAGGTGTTAAGCAAAGGAAAAATCAATGAAAAGGGAGGCGCTGGACTTGGTTTGATCGAGATGGCAAAAAAATCACACCGACCGTTGCAGACGCGTTTCGTAGAAAAGAAAGGAGAAATCTACACCTTTAATTTGCAAATCGATCTGATTGTTAATGAGGATGAAAAAGTAGGGCCGGACGACAACCCAGTGAACATTGACTCAAACAATGAAATTTACGACACCATCATCGACAACGACATTCTGTTTGTCTACAAAGGTGAATTTAGTGAGGAATTGATTGCGCCGCTCATCAAACTTCTCGAGGACAATGCGGCAGGCGAGTCGCAATCGATGGGCTTTAAGATTTATACCACCGCCATTGAGATGATGCAGAATATATCCAGTCACGCTTCCGGGTTAAGACCGCGAAAAGACGGCTTATTTATTATTCAATATACAGCTGGCGGATATTATCTCGCCACCGGAAATTATATCGACGGCAACGGACAAGACGTGCTCAAGAGAACGTTAAATCTCAATTCTCTCAGTCGGGAAGAATTGGACCGAAAATACAGGCATACCCTAAAACAAAGCGTGGTCGAAGAGCGAAAAAACGCAAACGTTGGCCTGATTGATATTCGAAGGACATTGATGAACGACATCAATTCCGAAGTACTCACACTGACTGACGGAAATTACCTGATGATGGGAATCGAAATTACAGCTGAAGAATGAAAGCGCTCAACATCGCGTCAACCAACTTCTCTCCTACCGTTGAATGCCTGAACGGTGAGGTCAAAATTACGGGCAAGTCGGTCCTCGAAGATGCAGCTTCATTTTTTGAACCGCTGCATCTTTGGCTCAAGGAGTATATCGCGTCGTCGGATACAATTAAAGTTGAGTTTAACCTGACATATTTCAATTCCACCACAGCAAAACAAATTCTAAAGTTTCTGATGGCTATTGATGACAGCGGGATTGAAGCTGACGTAACCTGGGTTTATCCCGCCGACAATGAAATTTTACTTGAACGTGGCCAGGAATACGGAATAATGTTGGATTTGAAAATTAAGTTCAAGCCGGTTTAAACCGGAATCCGATGACGCATACGTCGTCGACCCGTTGATTCTCTCCCTGCCATTCCGCGAATTGTCCTGCAAGCTTTAAACGGATTTGGGTTGGATTTTCCATTGACAAGGCTGCGGCGATAAGGTCTTCCGTTTGCTTGTAAGTCATTGGCAAATTGTTACCGCCACCAATTTGTTCTGCGTATCCATCGGTGTACATACAAAACCAGTCTCCTGGCTGGAGTTGCGTGTTGATGACTTCGAATCGACGTTCGATCTCAATTCCCTTTTTCATAAATTCGCCTCCAACAGGAAACATTGCAGGCTTGAGTCTTTCTGCGCCGCCAGCTCGGAAAATGACCATCCCGTTGCGGGCGCCGGCAAATTTCATCTTACCTGTCTTCAGATTCAACGTGCAAACAGCCATCTCCATTCCGTCCTGAATACTTCGTCCCTCGTGCTGGTGCAGTGCCCGGATGATTTCGTGATTTAACCTCGCGAGAATTTCACCGGGATCGGTACGTCCGCTGTGAATGGTTTTATCGAGGAGCAGACTTGACATCGTACTCATCAGTCCCCCTCTTACGCCGTGACCTGTGCAGTCAGCACAGACGATGACCACAATATCGCCAATCACTCGGACGCTGTAGAAATCGCCGCCCACGGTCTCGAGTGGTTCAAAAAAAACGAAGTGCGACGAGAAGTGTTTTTCAAATTGGTTCACCGGTGGCAACAAGGCGTGCTGAATTTCTCGCGAATATTCAAGACCCTTTAGTATCTGTTGGTTTTGTGCACCAATTGTTTTTTTCTGTTTTCGGATGACGTTGTACCGTCTGAGAATGGACCACGCGATCAACAACGCAGCCAGCAAGGTCGCGAGGCCCATCCAGCTGACCACACGAAGTCTTCGCTGTTCCAATGATTCCAATTCCATTTCGCGGTCGTATTGCTTTGTTTTGAGAAGTTTATCTTGTTCGTATTTGAACTTCTGTTCCAGTTGGAGTGATATGCGCTGATTGAAATTGTTGCGCAAGCTATCGCGCATCAGGTTAAAGGACTGATATGCCTTCAGGGCTTTTTTATAATTCCCGAGCCTGGCCTCAATTCTCGACAAAAGGTGCGAGGCCTTTTTGATTCTGTCCGGAAATCCCAACTCCATCGCGGCGTCGTAGCTTTCTTCGGCATATTGCCGGGCACTCTCGAGATTATTTCGGGCCAGATCAATCCGTGACAAATTCCTTAACGCATCCGAAAGACCTGATTTACTACCAATGGATCGACCAAGTTCGAGCGCTTTAAAATTGTAGACGATGGAACGCGCGGTATCACCCTTGGTCAGATATGCGGTACCAATATTCGCATATATTTCCTCGAGGTTATAGAGTTCAACCTGTTTGATGTCGTTTGAAAGATCCTCCGCCAGAAGCAACAACCGCAGCGCACTGTCCACTTCACCTCGCTGCAACCAAACTTCTGCCATCAGATCGAGACTTCCCGTCATTCCGGATATGTACCTTAGGTTGGTATGTATTTCATTTGCCATTCGGAAGAACCGCATTGCACTTTTGTCGTCCCCCTGCATTTCATATATTTCGCCGATATTCTGATAACAATAGGCCTTGCCGCGATCGTTCCGGAGGTATTCGTGAATTTCGAGTGATTTAAAATTATGCGCAAGGGCCATCGCAATTTTGCCTTTGTTCATATAATACCAGCCCAGGTTGCTCAAACTGCTGCTGAGGAATCGCGCCATTGGCTCTTTTTTGCGATCGAGTTCACAGAAAGAAAGCGCATCAATGGCAATTTTATTCGCAGTAAACATCAAGGACGCCGCGGTATCCATATCAAAAACGTAATAAATTTCACCGAGATTGGCATAGGCCTCTACCTTTTCAACGGGATCCTTTGTTGATCTGATCAACAGATTCAACGAATCGATTTCTCGCAGTTGACGCGTGTTTAGCTGACCGGCGACCAATTCTGGAGTGGCGAGTAGCGCCGTCGTAAGATACATCAGGAATCCTCTTCGACAGCCGATATGTTTCCTTTTCAGATTTTGCATCCCACAATTAATACATCATCGGTCCAGGCCTGCGACCCGCACCACTTCGTCATTTCATCCGTCACCAGCGCACTTTTGTCATTGCCGTTCTTCTGAAAGACCACTGTTTTGAGCATTGCTTCAAATACAGGATATCCCATCGGTTGTTTGTTCCTGCCTCTTTGGTTGATGAGTCCATCACTGTAAATAAAAAACCAGTCGCCTTCGCTTAATTCAATTCGTTTTATACCTACATCTGTTCCCGAAACGGCATAACGTCCATCCTCGATTCCCCGAATGGAAGGATAATGGAAGGCATCCTTGCCGGAGATAACAGTAATTCCGCCACTCAGTCCAGCATAATCGATCACGCGTTCCGATGGATTGAAAATACAAACCGAAACATCGGGCAGTTCCTTTTCACCGGTTACGGGGATTATGGCCTGATAATCGCGTCTCAGCTCATCAATAATGGATTTGGGATTTTTGAAATCGTGCCGCACGATCCGATCGAGCAGTAGACTCCCGATGGTACTTTTGAATCCACCGTCTACTCCATATCCTTTGCAATCGGCACATACCAGGACCGAATAGGTTTCGAAGGGTCTGAACCAGTAAAAGTCGCCAGACACGATTTCCACGGGCGAATGAACGAGGATAACCTCTTCGAAATACTGCGAAAGGAATGTAGCACCGGGCAATAGCGATTTCTGCATTTCTCCTGCGTACGTTAGGCTTCCGCGAATTTTGGCGTTTTGAGCGTCGATCACTGCATTCTGTTTCCGATAGAGCCGGAAGCGGGACCAGGCCCAAAGCGAAAGCATAGCCAGTGCGATCAAAAGAAAGGCGACAAAACCTGTGAAAAATTTCTGGTCGTCAATCTTCTGCTGACTTAAGTCCAGGTTTTTTTGATTTTCAAACTGATCATTGATCCGTTGCTGTCTGTACTCTTCCTGAATTCCGTTCTTTACAACGTTTTTCTTCGTCTTGTTAATCAACAAGCTGTCGTGTATTGCAGCATACTGTCCAAAAAAATAATACGCCGCTTCGTAATCCCCTTGCTTCTCGTAGATTTCGCTAAGCAATAGGGCACCGGTCTGAATGTCGCTGAGGTATTGAATTTCTTCGGCTATTTCATAACCGCGTCGGCCATACCGTCGGGCCGCAGTCAGATTGTTTCTCTTCACCTCAATGTGGGCCATATTGTAAAGTGAATTGAGAAGGCCTCGTTGATCTTTAAGTTCCTGATTAATGCGCAAGGCTTCACGGCTCAACTTAAACGCGAGCTCTAGTTTTCCTGTTTCCAGATAATATTGTCCCAAGGAGTTAAGCGTTGAGGCTTTCCCGTAGTCGTCGTTTTGTTTTGTCTCGATCTCAAGGGCCAGGTTGTAATAGTGCAGTGCGTTGCCTGTATCGCGTTGTGACATCAGAATTCGTCCAACCTTATAGTAACTGTAGGCCAGTCCCTTCTGATGATCAATCTTCGTAAAGAAATAAATCGATCTTTTTAAACAGTCCAAACTTCGAACCGTATCGTGGAGTGTGAGAAATGTTTCGGACAGGTTATACAGGGACCGGCCGATCAAAAGAACATCGCCGAGATATTGCTTGATTTGCAACGCACCAAGACTTAGCTCAAGCTCCATTTTTACATCGCCTTTGGCACGGTAAATGGTCGATAAATTGTTCATTGAACCCGACAAGCAGTTCAGAAAACTCGTCTGTTTATCCTTTGGAAGCGGAAAAGCCAGGCCTTGGTGACACGCTGCGATGGCCCGATCGTAAAAGTACATCGCCCGGTCCGGCATTGCGCCGTGATGAAGCCTCCCAAGGCCAAGAAAAGCGTGCGCTTTGAGGGTGTCGTTTTTCGTATACCGTACGATGCTACTCAGTGAGTCGTTTACCTTTTTGTCGACAGCCGAAAGCTGAATAGTGAGGCCTTCTAATGGTACCAACAGAAACAGGAGTAAACCCAGCAAACGCATAAACTAAGTTAGGTATAATTAACTGCTCCGCAAATGAGCAAGGATCCATCGCAGACGCCGATAATGGGATCGTTAGGAATTGTCTACCTTCGCGCGGTGAAGTTTGAAGAATTGAATCTGAATAGTCAGCTTGTCGAAGCCATTTCGTATATGGGTTTCACGGAAATGACTCCTATTCAAGAAAAGTCAATTCCTGTTGTTCTCGCCGGAAAAGATCTCATTGCCTGTGCGCAAACCGGAACTGGTAAAACCATTGCATACCTCTTGCCTATTCTCAACAAACTCGCCGAACAGGAAGCCGGCTCAATTAAAACCCTGATTCTTGTTCCAACTCGAGAACTTGCCATTCAGATCGAGCAGCAAATTCAAGGACTCGCCTATTTTGTTTCCGTTGGATCGCAGTTGATTTATGGTGGTGGAGAAGCCAAGGAATGGGATGTTCAAAAGGCCGCACTGAAACGGGGTGTTGAAATGGTTGTCGCGACGCCAGGAAAACTGATCTCTCATCTGAAAATGGGCTATGTGAATTTTTCAAAGCTCGAGTTTCTGATTCTGGATGAAGCCGACCGTATGCTCGATATGGGTTTTTACGAGGATATTATGATGATCATTTCCCATCTTCCGGTCAAACGTCAGAATCTCCTCTTCAGCGCAACAATGCCTCCTGCGATCAATAAAATGGCGCGTACCATCCTAAAAAATCCGGAAGAAATTGTTTTATCGCTTTCCAAACCCGCCGAAGGCGTCAGTCAGTCGGTCTATTTTGTCCACGACAATCAGAAATCCGGAACCATTTCGCATATTTTATCGGGAATGCCAAAGGACTCATTGACTATTATTTTTTGCTCTACCAAACGTGCAGTGACCCGCCTGGTGAGCGATTTGAAATCCAAACATTTTAACGTCCACGGATTTTCTTCGGATTTTGAGCAGGCCAAGCGCGAAGAAGTACTTCTGTCTTTCCGGTCCCGGCGATTGCCTATTCTGGTGGCAACGGATGTGATGAGCCGTGGAATAGATATTAAGGAGATTGACCTGGTAGTCAACTACGATGTACCCAATGATGCCGAAGACTATGTACACCGTGTGGGTCGGACGGCGCGAGCTTCGGCTCAAGGCCGTGCCATTACATTGGTAAATCCACTGGATGCGAATAAAATAGCTAGAATCGAATCGTTGATCCAGTACAAAATTCCTGTAGCGCCGCTGCCTCCTGAACTGGGCACAAGTCTCGAAATTCGCTTCGACTTGCCGGATAGACCGCAGAACCGCAGGCGACCATCAAGTGGCAAAAGCCGGCAAAGTGGAGGTCGTAAAAATTTCAGACCGAATAAAAAATAATCAATTTCAATTCACGTTGGGGAATCTCTGTCTTTTATTCGCTAACTTTACTTTGGTGGTGGCCTGCAGCCGGACTTGAACACAGATGCGTTTTCGAAGTACAGTTTTAATTTTTTGGATACTACTACACAGTCCGAATCTAGTCGGACAAGTAAAAAAGTATCAGGGCTTACTTTGGGAAATTTCCGGAAACGGACTCCGTTCTTCTAGTTTTCTTTACGGAACGATGCACGTCAGCGACAAACTGGCCTACAACGTGTCGGATGCGTTTTATAACTGTCTGTCACAAGCCGGGGCCATAGCACTTGAATCTTCTCCTGAATTCTGGATGCAGGATTACCGTGAAATGGGCGTCTTCAACACCACAAACTACTTTTCTGGTGACAACTACAATGCAGATTTTTACCGCAGCGCTTTTGCAATTCAATCTCCCGAGACCCGACAGGTTTACAGTTTGCTCGAGAACGAGAACAGTACAATGAACGAAATACTGTACCGATACTCACCCGGCTCGGCGGATTACGAAGAGGATACCTATCTGGATATGTTCATCTTTCAGGCGGGCGCCAAACAGAGCAAACCCATTCACAGCCTTGAAACCTTAGGCGAGGTGCTTGATCTTCAATTGTTGGCTTACACTCCCGACAAAGAGAAAATTGCAGACGACGGCTCGAATATGTATTTGAACGAAGGCGGCCAGTCGAAATATGTTAACCTCGAAGAGGCCTATCGCCGAGGCGATCTTGACCGGATTGATTCGTTGAGCAAGTCGAATAATCCGACAAAAATGTACCACAAATATTTCATCGTTGAACGAAACAGAAATATGGCCCGGCGTCTTGACTCGCTGATGAAAATTCAATCGACTTTTGCCGGAATAGGCGCGGCTCATTTACCAGGCGATGAAGGTGTCATTGAAATGCTACGGGCGATGGGCTATTCGGTCAATGCACTTTCTCAGAACGCAACCGGAAAGTCGCACAAAATGAGAAAAAAAATGGCTGTACACTATCGGCCGCTTCCATTTTCTGGTGTCTCAACACCCGATGGTTTTGTCAGGACTTCCCTACCGGGTAAACTTTTTGAAATGCCAACCGGAAGTCGCGGAAGGATGGAGTATCTCTGCCCAGAACCCATTAATGGCGGATATTTTAGTGTGATTCGTCAGTTTACCTATGGGCCACTTTTCAATAAATCACCGGAATTTTATCGCGCCACATTCGACAGCCTGCTCTACATTGCAACGCCCGGTGAACTGATACGAAAAACGGATATTAGTTCAGGCGGATATCCAGGGTATCACATCCTCACCAAGACCTCGAAGGATGCGATGGTGTGTTATAGGGTTTTCTTCACGCCGGGTGAAATGATTATTTTCAGAGGCTCTGGCACTGGGTCTTATGTGGAGCGAAGTGAGCCACAAACTTTCTTTAACGACATTTCCCTCAATCCGAGCAATCAGTTCTTCCAAGATATATCACCTGCAGATAAACAAGTCCAATGGAGAATGAAAGGTAACGTCACAACGCAGGATTTTATTGAAGGCCTAAACGATACAGAAGTAAACTACACCTCACAGTCCTACGATGCCGTGGACTCCGGTTATTTTCTAGTAATGCGGTACAACTACAATGACCTCGGGTTTATCGAAACGGACTCCTTTGATCTCTCCTACCTTGGACGAACTTTTGTCACAGAAAACGATTGGAAAATTGCGTCGTCGTCGGTAGGATACGTTGACGGCCAGTTGTACAGTGAGCATATCGTACTTCCAGAGCAGGACCAGCTGCTAAGCTATCCCATTGTTCTTCGTACGATCGCTGTGGGCGGTTCGTATTACCTGATGGTTTCAAAAGCTGATGAAACAGACAGCAGACTCTTTTTCGATTCATTCAGAATCCGAAATGAACAGACCTACACGGACTACGAAACACACGTTGATACTTCCTTGTCATTTTCCGTAAGTACTATTCCTCAATCAAAAATACCGGATTTCAGTGGGCTGTATCGCAACAGATACGATTACGGTGAAGAAGACGAAAGTTACCGCGCTGAAACAAAAAGCAAATCGTTTTTCTTCGCAAAATCTGGTGAGTCCGTCGACGTTACGTATTTCAAATTTCACGATTACGCTGCTGCGGAATCAGAAGAAGATTTTTGGGAGTATCAGATCGAAAGTTTGGAGTACGACGAGCCAATGATCATTTCCAGGAAAAAAATCGAAACCTTGTCAAACGGTGATCAGGTATGCACCTT
>Ga0247727_10006041_pt1 | contig 24030 bp, 27 predicted proteins | sample WisWelCaveWW1625_FD_202498 | JGI IMG/M metagenome (GOLD analysis project Ga0247727, IMG submission 202498) | Biofilm microbial communities from Wishing Well Cave, Virginia, United States - WW16-25 | ecosystem: Environmental > Aquatic > Deep subsurface > Groundwater > Cave microbial mat | place... | reverse complement strand
AATCAACTGGCGCAGGCGCATGAAAAATCGGATCGCTGTATTAGGCTGCACGCCAACCAACCCAGCGGCGGCGCGGGCTGTTGTGCCTGCCACGAAATAATCAATCAAGCGTCCCTGCTGCCGGGGTGTCAGTCTGCTTTTGCGTTCGTACATCGTAGCCATTTTTATACCCTTTAACGGGTCTTAGCTACTTCAGCCCCTAAAATAGATCTTCTTTTCCATACAGCTAAGCTACCCCAAAAACCGGATTGGCGAAAGTGGGGCTGTAGGTTAGATATAGGGTATGGGCAGAGAAGCCGTCATCGCCAACACCATCGATTACCTGGCCGCGCACCACACGGACCAGCCGGATCTGGATTTCCTGGCGAAGCGGGCGGGGTATGAATCCACCCATTTTCAGAAAATTTTCCGCGATTATGTCGGGATCAGCCCCAAGCGCCTTGTGCAATATATGAATATGAAGCACGCGCGGGAATTGCTGAGCGAGGGCGCGGCCACGCTGGGCGCGGCACTGGAGACAGGGCTCTCGGGCAACGGGCGGCTGCATGATCTGTTTATTTCCTGCGAGGCGGTGACGCCGGGCGATATCACGCGGCGCGGGCAGGGGCTGAAGGTTACATACGGGTTTCATCCGACATTCCTCGGCGAGGTGATGATTGCAAAGACGCCGAAGGGGATTTGTTATCTGGGTTTTCTGATGGATGAAAAACGTAAGGAACCCGTACGGAAGATGAAACGCTGGTGGCCGCTGGCGCATTTTACGCATGACGATGCGGCAATCGCGAAAGAAGGCGAGATTATTTCCGCCCTGTGGCGCGGTGAGGGCAAAGGGAAATTGAAACTTGATGTTTACGGCACGAATTTTCAAATCCAGGTGTGGCAGGCGCTGCTGAAAATCCCGATGGGGGAAACAAAAACCTATCAGGACATTGCCAAACAATTGAAGAGGCCGAAATCATCGCGCGCGGTGGGCAATGCCGTGGGCGCGAACCCGGTTTCTCTGCTCATTCCCTGTCACCGCGTGATACGGGCGACCGGAATTATCGACAATTACGGATGGGGCAGTCCCCGCAAGAAATTGTTGCTGGCGATGGAATCTCAAAATTAAAGACCGTCATCCCACGGCTTGTCCAGGGGATCCATGGATACTCTGCCTTCGCGGAGTATGACGGAAGTGGTTAAAGACCCAGAATATCTTTCATGGAATAAAGACCGGCGGATTTGCCCTTGGTCCAGAGGGCCGCACGCAAGGCACCCCGCGCAAACAGGCTGCGGTTGGTCGCGATGTGCGACAGTTCGACGCGTTCGCCTTCGCCATAGAAAAAGACGCGGTGATCGCCGACAACATCGCCGCCGCGCGCAACCGAGAATCCGATTTTGCCTTTTTTGCGCTTGCCGGTTTCGCCGTGACGGGCGTAATCGGCGGCTTTTTTTAGGTCTGTTTTGCGGCCTTTCGCGGCGGATTTTCCGAGCGCGAGGGCTGTGCCGGACGGCGCATCGATTTTATTTTTGTGATGGGCCTCGAAAATTTCGATGTCCCAATCGGTATCCAGTGTCGCGGCGCCGCGTTCGACGAGAGCGAGGAGGACATTGACTCCGACGCTGAAATTCGCGGATTGGACGATGACGGTTTTTTTCGCGGCGGCGGCGATTTCTTTTTCATCGGCAGCGGAGAGACCCGTTGTACCGACGATCAACGCCTTGCCGTATTTTGCGGCGAGTTTTGCGTGTTTGCGGGTCGCGGCGGGCGAAGTGAAATCAATCACAACGTCGGATTTTTTAAAGAGCGCTTCAGCGTCCGTGGTGATGAAGAAATCGCTCGGACCCATATCTTCGGGCAGGACCGTGCCGCCGGAGAGCTCGATGCCCTTCCGGCCACCAAAGTGAATTTCATTTACGAGCAGGGATCCGACCCTGCCTTTGCAGCCAACCACGCCGACTTTCATGTCTTTAATCCTTCAGGTCCGACCAGATATCTTTCATTTTACTGAAAAAACCGCTGGATTCAGGCGAATTCTTGCTTTCACTTTTGCCGTCGCCCATCGATTTTTCAAGCTGTTTCAATAGATCTTGTTGTTTTTTGTCCAAATTGACAGGGGTTTCGACAAAAAATTCTATAAACATGTCGCCGCGCGCGCTGGAATTGAGGATGGTCATGCCCTTGCCCTTGAGGCGGAATTGCTGGCCGGTCTGCGTACCGGCGGGGATTTTGACCTTGGTGCGCGCGCTTTCGACCGTCGGCACCTCGATATCGCCGCCGAGGCCCGCGCGGGGCACGGTGATGGGCACGCGGCAGTGCAGATTGGCGCCGTCGCGCTGGAAAAATTTATGCGGCTTCACCGCGAGAAGAACGTAGAGATCGCCGCGATCGCCGCCGCGGATTCCCGCTTCGCCCTCGCCGGTGAGGCGGATGCGGCGCCCGTGATCGACGCCGGGCGGGATTTTGACCTTGAGCTGCTTTTCTTTCTGGGTTCTACCCTGGCCGCCGCATTTTTTGCACGGCGATTTGATGATTTTGCCTTGGCCCGCGCAGGTGGGGCAGGCACGCTCGATGGTGAAGAAGCCCTGCTGCTGGCGGATGCGGCCATGGCCTTCGCAGGTGGCGCAGTTTTCAACACCCACGGCGCCGCCTTCGGAGCCGGAGCCCTTGCAGGTTTCGCAGGTTTCGTTGAGCGGAATTTTGATGACGCTTTCCTTGCCCTTGAAAGCCTCTTCAAGAGAAATTTCCAGCGTGTACTGGATGTCCTGTCCGCGGCCCTGCGCACCACGCCCGCGGCTGCCCATATCGCCGAACATGTCTTCGAAGATGTCGGTGAAGGCGCTACCGAAATCGGTCGGGTTGAAGCCCGCGCCGGCGCCGCCCGTGCGCCCGCCCATCGAGCCGTCAAAGGCCGCGCTGCCGAAGCGGTCATAGGCCGCGCGTTTCTGGTCGCCCTTCAGGATGTCATAGGCTTCGCTGATTTCCTTGAATTTCGCCTCGGCCTCGGCATTCCCCTTGTTCTGGTCGGGGTGATATTGCATCGCCAGCTTGCGGTACGCTTTTTTGATCTCGTCGGTGGAAGCGCCCTTCTGGACGCCGAGGGTGTTGTAAAAATCCTTGCTCATCGTTTAGGCCTTTGAACTTTCGCTGGTGCGGAAGAGGGCGGCAAGCTGTTCAAACCAGGAGGACGTGGCGCGGTTGTCGTTGTGGGCAGCCGCGGCGCGGGCTTTCTGGTTGTGATTGTAATGCGCCCGCTTTTCGCGTGTTTTGAGATGCGCGTAGGCCTCGTTGATGAGGCGGAAGCGTAATTCGGCAAGGCTGCGGTTCTGCGGGTTGAGGTCCGGGTGATACACCATGGCCAGCCGCCGGTACGCCCGCTTGATGTCATCATCACTGGAACGCGGCGATACCTGCAGGACGTCATAGTAAGAGACGGGGGTGGTAAGGTTCTCTGTGGGCATTTTCTAATTTTACAGGATGATTCGGATAAACGGCAAAGGGATTCTTTAAGCCTTCCCCACTTCGTTGTCATCCCCGCGGCCTGCGAAGCCTTTGGCGAGGCAGGCTTATCGCTGCTGGGGATGACGAAGAGGGAACTTAGCCAGCTTTTTTGTTGTCATCCTCGTCCAACTCGAGGTCGGTGAAGTCGGCTTCCAGCACACCTTCGTCCTTGGAGGGCTCGGCGGCAGCATCCTTGGCGGCGTTGTCCGGGTCGCCGGCCTGTTCTTCCTGGGCCTTGCGATAAGCCATTTCCCCGATTTTCATGCTGACCTGCAGCAGGGTCTGGGTTTTGGCTTCGATTGCGTCCTTGTCCTCGCCGTTCAGCGCGGATTTCAGATCGGCAATCGCTTTTTCAACGGCTTTCTTGTCGTCGTCGGGCACCTGCGCGCCGAGATCGATCAGCGATTTCTCGGTGTTGTGTATCAGTGTTTCGCCCTGGTTCCTGGCTTCGACCACCGCGCGTCGTTTTTTGTCGACCTCTGCGTTGGCTTCGGCGTCCTTGACCATTTTGTCGATGTCGGCTTCGGAGAGGCCGCCGCTGGCCTGAATGCGGATGGCCTGTTCCTTGCCCGTTGCTTTGTCCTTCGCGGTGACGTGGACGATGCCGTTGGCGTCGATGTCGAACGTGACTTCGATCTGCGGGATGCCGCGCGGTGCGGAAGGAATGCCGACGAGGTCAAATTGACCCAGCAGTTTGTTATCGGCCGCCATTTCGCGTTCGCCCTGGAACACGCGGATGGTGACGGCGCTCTGGCTGTCTTCCGCGGTCGAGAAGGTCTGCGATTTTTTCATCGGGATGGTCGTGTTGCGTTCAATAAGACGCGTGAACACGCCGCCCAACGTTTCGATACCGAGTGAAAGCGGTGTGACGTCGAGAAGAAGGACGTCTTTAACATCGCCCTGCAGAACGCCGCCCTGAATGGCTGCGCCGTCGGCAACGACTTCGTCCGGGTTTACGCCCTTGTGCGGTTCCTTGCCGAAAAATTCTTTCACTGTTTCGATGATTTTCGGCATGCGGGTCATACCGCCCACCAGAACGACTTCGTTGATGTCGGATGCTTTGACTCCCGCATCTTTCAGCGCGGCCTTCAAAGGGCCAGCGGTGCGTTTGATGAGGTCATCAACCAGCGTTTCCAGTTTCGCGCGGGTCAGTTTGACGTTGAGGTGTTTCGGACCGGTCGCATCCGCCGTGATGAAGGGCAGGTTGACGTCGGTCTGCGTCGTTGAAGACAATTCGATCTTCGCTTTTTCAGCGGCTTCTTTCAGACGCTGCAGCGCGAGTTTGTCGTTGCGCAGGTCGATGCCCTGGTCTTTTTTAAATTCGTCAGCCAGGAAGTGGATGATGCGGTCGTCAAAGTCTTCGCCGCCGAGGAACGTGTCGCCGTTCGTCGATTTCACTTCGAACACGCCGTCGCCGATTTCAAGAATGGAAATATCAAATGTACCGCCGCCAAGGTCGTACACGGCGATGATGCCGGATGCGCGCTTGTCGAGGCCGTAAGCCAATGCGGCTGCTGTCGGTTCGTTGATGATGCGTTCGACTTCAAGCCCGGCGATTTTACCGGCGTCTTTTGTCGCCTGACGTTGACTGTCGTTGAAGTAAGCAGGAACCGTGATGACGGCTTTGGTCACCGGCTGGCCGAGGAAGGCCTCGGCGGTTTCTTTCATTTTCTGAAGGATCATGGCGGAGATCTGCGCGGGCGATTTTTTCTCGCCGTTGACCTCGACCCATGCGTCGCCGTTGTCGCCTTTGATGATTTTGAAGGGGGCGGTTTTGATCATTTTCTGAACGTCCGGATCGTCGAAGCGGCGACCGATCAGGCGTTTTACAGCATAGAGCGTGTTGTCCGGGTTGGTGACGGCCTGGCGCTTGGCGGGCTGACCGACGAGGCGTTCGCCGTCGCGGGAGAATGCGACCATCGAAGGGGTTGTTCTCGCGCCCTCGGAGTTCTCGATCACGCGGGGCTCTTTGCCTTCCATGATGGCCACGCAGGAGTTGGTGGTCCCAAGGTCGATACCGATAATTTTGCTCATTTTTTCCTCTTTATATGGTGAACAGATTAGCGGCCTGTCAGCAGCACCGCAATCATTCCCTAAGCTATTTCCTTCAGGCCTTTATACGGCAGGATATATAGCACGGATCACTGAAAATGCCAGCGTTTGTTGCGGGTTTTTATCAGGCCCGGGTGTCGATATTGGCGCCTGGCGTTCCGTTGCCCTGGCCTTCGTCTTTGGCGACGCCGACACGGGCGGGGCGCAGCAGGCGATCATGCAGGATATAGCCGGCATCGATGACCTGGATCACCGTTCCGGCCGGTTTGCCGGTACCGGGGACTTCAAACAAAACTTCGTGGAAATTCGGGTTGAAAAGGTCATCCATCGGGTCGATTTTACGGATGCCGTTCTGTTCGAATGATTTTTGCATTTCGCGCTGGGTGGCCTCGATGCCCTCGACAAGATTTTTCAGAAGCGGGTCGGTGGTCAGCGCGTCGCGCGGCACGGCATCCAGCGCACGGCGCAGATTGTCGGAGACAATCAGCAAATCCTTGGCAAAACCGGATATGGAATATTTCGACGCGTCGTCGCGTTCCTTCAGGGCGCGCTTGCGGGAATTTTCCGCTTCGGCCAGCGCGCGCAGCATCTGGTCTTTGGTCTTGTCGAGTTGTCCCTGCAGCTCGATAATTTTCGCGGAGTCCGCATTTTCCGGCGCGGCGGCGGGGGCAGCGGGCGTTTCCAGCGGCACAGGCTCGTCGTCTTCAAAGTTCATGGGGTTGTTGGTCGTCTCAGACATATTCGTTCCAATAAGTTACTTTAATCCGCAAAACCGGGGCGGCGGGCGTAAACGTCGACCTGTTTTTCGTGCTGGTAGGGGCCGTTTGCACCCTGGAATGTTTCGGCGGCGGTGATTTTACCGACATAAGCGGTGGCGCCGAACGCCAGCGACCCGGCCAGCAGCCCGGACTGGTCATTAAAATAGAGGTCTGAGGACGTTTTCAAGCCCGAGGCCTGGGTCAGGCCCTTGCTCTGGGCCAGGCGGGCGACTTCTTCGGAGATATCGGCACCTTTCGGAGCGCCGGGCGCGGTGAGGACCACCATGGTGTCGGGATAGAAATTATAGGAGAGCGGGTCGGCGCGTTCAGCCCCGGTGAAGGGCTTGAAGGCCATGCTTGTCTTGGGGTAGAGCGTCAGCGTATTGCCGGACAGTTCGACTTCGTAGGTATCCATTCCGCTGGCGTCGCTCTGGAAGGTAATCGTTTTGACGTGCCCGGAAATCAGTTCGTCGCGGTTCAGGACAATGTCGGTGGAGGCCGTGCCCGAGCCCTGGTGGCACTGGAAGTGTCCGTAGCTGGGCGACCTGTCCAGCGCGACTTCGCCGCGCTCGAGTTTAAAGGCCAGCATGCTGCCGCCGCGGCGCACGGTCACGCGGGGCGGAAAAACATTCGCGCAGCCGCTGATGCTGAGGGGCGTGACAAGGCGCAGGACGGCTTCGTTGCTTTTGATGCCTTCCTTGCGCACAAAATAGAGATATTGTTGGCCCTGCGGCAGGATATCCTGCATGCCTTTGGTGGTCGGGCCTTTTTTATATTTGGTGTCGTACTGCCAGATGAATTTCTCTTTCTCTTTTTCTTCATCGCCTTCTTCGTCGCCGCCATACAGAAAATCGCCATAGGAGGATTGGCCGTCTTCCGTCTGGGCGTAAGATTTTACGGGCAAAAAGACGGCGGTCAGAAAAAAGGCCGGCAGCAGGGCGAACAGGATAGGGCGACTCATGAAAACACCGGGAATCTTTGAAATTCTTAACAGCCCCCAGATTATAGGTTCAGGACGGGGCAGGCAATGGTGGCCAACTAATAATCCACTAGGCCCCATCCACCAGTTTCGACATGATCCGGGAGGTGTAATCGACCATGGGGATGATGCGGTCATAGTCCAGCCGGGTGGGGCCGATGACGCCGATGGCGCCGACGATCTGCTCGTTCACGTTTTTATAGGGGGCGATGATGAGGGACCAGCCTGCCTGGTCGAAAATCTTGTTTTCCGCGCCGATGAAAATCTGCACGCCCTCGGCGGCGTTCACAGTGCCGAGCAACTCCAGCATGTTTTGCTGTTGTTCGAGATAGCTCAGCAGCAGGCGGGCGCGTTCCAGATCCTGAAGCGCTTTGACGTCTTCCAGCAATTTGGACTGGCCGCGGGTGATGATGTGGTTGTCCTGGCGGCTCTGGGCCGGGACGGCGAGGCCTTTCTCGACAAGGCGGCGGGTGATTTCGTCGAGCTGGGAGCGGTTCTCGCGGATTTTGGTGAGAATGTCTTTTTCCGCCGCGTGAATAGTTTTTCCCGCCAGTTTGGCGTTCAGGTAATTCGACGCGGCCATCAGCGCGGTCACGGGGATGTCGTGGTCCATCTCGAGGATACGATTTTCGACGAGGCCGTTTTGGAACACGAGGACGGCGAGGACTTTGGTCGGGCGGAGCTGTACGAATTGGACTTGCTTCACCGCGCCGTTCATTTTCGGGGCGACGACGAGGCTGGCGCAGGCGGAGAGACCCGAAAGGAGAGATGTTGCCTGCTCTAAAACATCAGTTACCGGGCGATCCTGTGCGACGCAGGCAGCTTCAATGCGGCGGCGGTCTTCGGCGCTGAGATTGCCGACCTGCATCAGGCCGTCAATATAAAGACGTATGCCCTGTTCGGTGGGCAGGCGGCCGGCGGAGGTATGCGGCGCGTAAAGAAGGCCGGAATGTTCGAGATCGGCCATGGTGTTGCGGATGCTGGCGGGGGAGAGGTTGATGCCTGCGACCTTGGAGATTGTGCGCGAGCCGACGGGCAGGCCGGTGGCCAGGTAGGTATCGACGATAAAGCGGAAGATGTCCCGCGAACGCTCGTTCAACTCGGTGATCATTCGTGGAATATAGACTGTGCGTTCGTGTGCGGCAATAATCGCCGCGATTTGCTTTTACAGACATGCAGCGAAATCGTTCCGCCCAAGCCGTTGCTGTACAGCGGCCTGATACCTGGCGAGTGCTTTAGTCAGGCTATCAATGGTTTCGGCATTGAGTGTTGCCGTTCTGACATCGGGCATTTCAAAGTTTGCAGGCGGTGCGTTTACATTGTCTTCTGCGGCTGAGAGCTTGGTGGCCTGGAGGGTCTGCAAGGAGGCAAAAGCTTCGGTTGCGCGCGCGGTTGCGGCGGCGTTGCCGGTGCGTTCGCATTCGAGAACGATCATGGCAGCCAGCGCGTTTTCGGGGAGATAGACCACGGTTTCGTTTATTTTTAAGGTGCCACCCAGCTTGCCTGCTGGTGTTACACCTGTTGCCGGTTCATTGAATTGCATCGTTCTGGCGACCATCTGCTGCTCCATATATTTATGTATCAGGCAGAAGATTACATAATTAAAAATCCGCTGTCAAAGGCATTGTTAAAGGGGCGGTTGTTTGACATTCCGGCGGGCCTTGTTTAACTCATGCCCATGAACACAAAAACAGCAAGACCCTCCGGGCGCAAATCTGATCAGCTTCGTACGATCGAACTCATTCCGAACGTGTCGAAACACGCGGAAGGATCGTGCCTCGTAAAATTCGGCGACACGCATGTGCTGTGCCTCGCCAGCGTCGAAGACAAGCTTCCGCACTGGATGAAAAATTCCGGCAAAGGATGGGTGACGGCGGAATACGGCATGCTGCCGCGCTCGACCGGAACGCGCATGGACCGTGAAGCCTATAAGGGCAAGCAATCAGGCCGCACGCAGGAAATTCAGAGATTGATCGCACGCGCATTGCGCGCTGTTGTTGATGTGCAGGCGATGGGCGAGTTGCAGGTGAAAGTCGATTGCGATGTGATACAGGCGGATGGCGGCACACGCACGGCGTCGATCACCGGTGGTTTCGTTGCGATGCATCTCGCGTTTCAGCATCTGGTAAAAATAGGCATGCTGAAATCCATTCCGGTGACGGATACCGTCGCGGCGATTTCATGCGGCGTATACCAGAAGGACAGCGTTCTGGATCTTGATTACGCGGAAGATTCTACGGCGGAGACCGATGCGAATTTTGTCATCACGGGCAAAGGCGGCATGGTTGAAATCCAGGGCACGGCAGAGAAAGAGCCGTTTTCGGAAGAGCAGTTTTTCGCGCTGTTGAATTTAGCCAAGAAGGTCTGCGGTGAATTGTCTTTGCTTCAAAAAAAGGTGCTCGGCATTTGAGAAAGTTCACCGAGAACGAACTTGTCATCGCCACGCACAACCCGGGCAAAGCCCGTGAAATTTCCGACCTGCTGCGCCCCTATGTTTCCAAATTTTATACGGCTGCCGAATTAAATCTCGAGGAGCCGGAAGAAACCGGCATGAGTTTCGAGGCTAATGCGGTTTTGAAAGCCGTGAACGCGGCAATTAAAAGCGGCAAACCGGCGTTGGCGGATGACAGCGGCGTGGCGGTGAATGCGCTGGAAGGAGCGCCCGGGATTTATTCCGCGTGCTGGGCCGGGCCGGGTAAGGATTTCAAAGTGGCGATGGCTGAAGTGAACAAACAACTCGGCGATAACCCGGACCGTTCGGCTTCTTTTATATGTGTGCTGGCGCTGGCCTGGCCGGACGGGGATGTTGAGGTGTTCAAGGGCCAGATTGACGGCGATATTGTCTGGCCGCCGCGCGGCGACAAGGGTTTCGGGTACGACCCGATATTCATGCCCGAGGGCGATAACCGGACTTATGCCGAGATCGAGCCGCAGGAAAAACACAAAACCTCGCACCGGGCGCGGGCCTTTGCAAAGCTGGTGAAGGAATACCTGAGTTAAAAAAAGCAAACACGCTAGAAACGGGTATTTACATACACTGGCCGTTCTGCCTGTCGAAATGTCCCTATTGCGATTTCAATGTTCATGTCCATGACAAGATTGACCATAAAGCGTGGCGGGATAATTATGTCCGCGCGCTGAAATATTACGCCGAGAAAATCCCGGAGCGGAAAATCGTCTCGGTTTTCTTTGGCGGGGGCACGCCATCGCTGATGCCCGTCGATACGGTCGGCAGCATTTTAGAAACTATCAATAATTTGTGGGCGGTAGATCGCGATGTGGAAATCACGATGGAGGCCAATCCGACGTCCGTTGAAGCCGAAAAGTTCAAAGGATTTCGCGCGGCGGGCATAAACCGGGTTTCGCTGGGGATTCAATCGCTTGATGATGCGCAGTTAAAGTTTCTTGGCAGGAAGCATAATGTAAAAGAAGCTCTGCAGACTGTTGAAATCGCACGAAAAACTTTTGACCGCTATAGTTTTGACCTGATTTACGCCCGACCGAAGCAGACACTCGCCGAATGGGAGGCGGAATTGCGCGAGGCGGTGAAACACGCCAATGGGCATCTGTCCCTCTATCAACTCACCATCGAGCGGAGCACGCCGTTCTACATGGACCATGCGCGGAGCAAGTTCACGATGCCGGGGCAGGAGATGGCGGCGGATTTCTATAATCTGACGCAGGATATTCTCGAGGCGGCGGGGATGCCCGCTTATGAAGTGTCCAATCATGCCGGGCCGGGGCACCAGAGCCGCCACAACCGGGTTTACTGGGAATATGGGGACTACATTGGTGTTGGGCCGGGATCGCATGGGCGTTTGAGCTTGGGCGAGAGCAAGACGGCAACGCGCGACCATAGTGCCCCCGAGATCTGGCTGAAGCAGGTCGGGGAAACAGGGTGCGGGGCGCACCCGTTCAAAAATTTGTCGCCGCGTGATCGTTTCGTCGAGGCGCTGATGATGGGGCTGCGGCTGCGCGAGGGGATTACGTGTGACCATCTGCTGGATAAATCGGGGATCAGCGTTGAAGAAGCGCTGGATGTGACCAAGCTTCAGAAAGTTACCAAGGAAGGCTGGATGGAAAAAGATTCCAAACGGCTGCAGCTCACCCGCGAGGGATGGCTGCGCCTGAACGCGATTGTGCCGTTTATTTTGAGGGATGGGTTTTAGAAATTATTTTTGTCATTGCGAGCGCAGCGAAGCAATCCAGTCTTAATGATTCTGGCTTTCTGGATTGCTTCGTCGGCCTATTGGCCTTCTCACAATGACGGAATAGCTAGGGGGCTGGAATCGGCGCGGGTTTTTGTACGCCCGCTTTTGGCTTCATCATATCTTCGCCGTTCAGCAGGACCTGGCCTTGCGGCGTCACGGCAAATTCAAGCACATGGACGGCCTGGCCGTCGGCGGTTTTTTCCTCTTTGGCGTTCTGTTTGAAATTCTGAAGCTGGGCGATGGTCTGCTGCATTTTCTCAAGGTCTTTGCCCTGCATCGTTTTTTCTTTTTCCTTCAGGCCGGCCAGCAGGGTGTCGAGGTTGCGGATTGTCGCCTTGGCTTCGGCGGTTCCGCTCATGACGGCGCTCATGTCGGCGCGCGCGCGGCCTTCAAGTTTCACGTCGATATCCTTGTTGCCGAAATGTGTGTCGGTGACGTTGAGGAACGCGCCGGACTGCGACAGCAGCGCCTGCAGCTTGATGAGGAACGACATGCCGGCAAGTTGTTTTGTCTCGGGGCTGCGGGCGATGGAATCCATGGTGTTTTTGCCAAGCTCGAAGATTTCGCGGATGGGAATGTTTTCGATGGCGACGTCGAAATTGGCGGTGGAGGGTGTGAGCTTGCCGTCATTTTCCGGTGGCGTGATTTTCAGGCCTTCATAGCCGCTCTGCAGCGCGAAGCGCAGTTTGCCCGTTGTGAAGCCCGAGAGATCGATGCCGAAGAACGCTTTTGGCATTTCGATTTTGCGCACAGCGCCCGCCTGTCCCGAAGGGCCGTTGAAATAAACATTCGTGGCGTCGTAGCGAACCTTCATGCCGTTGCCCGCCCTGGTGAAAAAATCCATCATCATGTTGGCGATGGCGGCGGTGTGGTCCTGGCTGGGCTGGGCTGCTTTTGCCGCCGCATCCTTGTTCATGGTTTCGCTGAGGGCTGCGAGCTTGCCGCGATATTCGCTGAGTGCGGCGGCGCTGTACTGGTCGATGGCGAACGAGACCTTGATTTCCGACGCGCCGAACTGGCTGTTGGTTTTGGGGATGTCGGCGGCGAGATTTTTAAAGGTTATGGAGCCGGGGCCGGACCATTTCCGGGCGGTATCAACGGCGAAATCGTAAATGATCCGGGTTTCGGGGATTTTAATCGTCGCGCCGGGACCGGTGAAGGCGATGTCCTTATATAAGGCATCCAGCTTGACGAAGCTTTGCATCGATTCATCCCAGATCCCGGCAGCGCGCTGGCCGCCAAGGGTCATGCGGACGATTTCGACGCCGGCTTTATTGGTGACGACGATGGGGGTGGGAATGGCCACGCGCATTTTCCACTGGCCGGGCGCATCGCCGGGCGAGGCGTTGACCGAGATCATGCCGACATCGACCTGGTTGCCGTCGGGCTGGATGATCTTGGTGTAGGGCATGGTCACGGCGTAATAATCGCCCGCTTCCTCGACCATGGTTTCGCCCTGGTATTCGACTTTGGTCAGCCCGTCGATTTTGGCGAGTTTTTTCTGCTCCTTCAGGAAATTCGTGACGACGACCTTCAGCTTCGCGGCGCCGTCCTTGTCGATAGCGGCGGCCTGGGCGGGGGAAACCGCCAGCAGCAGGCACAGGGCAACAAGGCAGGAGCGCAGGAAGGTCATGGAATTCTCCGTGGATGAAAAGGGACCGAAAGCGAGTAAAACATATAGGGGGCGTATCATTCAATGGACAGGGGCGCGATTTTCAGTCTATATCCTTTACGAAACGTACAACATGTCAATAAAACGCTTTTAAAACAATGCTGAATACCTCAGTCACACAATTCAAGCTCGGCGATGACGGGATCATCCGCTACCAGCCCGATGCCAGCAACCCTTTGCCCGGCGAACCCGCCGCGAAAATCGTGAAGGGCGCGAAAATCCTTGAGCCGGGAATCGAGCTGCTGGAGGGTCTTGTGCCCGGGGGGCAGGACGGCGCGCCGATCGCCGCGTTTATTTCCGAATGGACAAAAAATTATATCCGCCAGGTTCTCGAGCCGCTGGTGGCGCTGGAGCAGGCGGAGGGTCTGGCTGAGCCCGTGCGCGGGATCTATGAAAAACTTTACGGCGCGCTGGGGATTGTCCCGCGCGAGGACGTCGAAAGATTCACGGCGGCGCTGGAGCCCGATATGCGACAGGCCTTGCGCAGCAGGCATGTGCGCCTCGGGCCTGTTCTCGTGTTTCTCCCGGCGCTGAACAAGCCCGCGGGTGTTCGCCTGCGTGGATTGTTGTGGTCGCTGTGGAACGACAAGGAGTTGCCGCCCAAGCTGCCGCATGACGGGATTGTTTCTCTGAAGGTCGACGACATGGCGGACCAGGTTTTCTACCGCGCGATCGGTTATCCCGTTTACGGACCGCGCGCCATTCGTATCGATATGCTGGACCGCGTGATCAGCGCGGTTTACGACAGCGCCAAGGACGGTAAATTCCAGGCTCAGCATAAAATGGCCGAGTGGCTGGGGTGCCAGATCGACGATCTGTATGGCGTCCTCACCGCGATGGGGCACCGCAAGATCAACGATCCGCTGGAGAATAAAAAGGCAGAAGAAGTCGTTGCGCCTGTGGAAGAAAAGCCCGCCGCAGAAGCCGCGCCTGAAGCTGCGTCTCAAAAAGTGCCGCAGGAAAAACCCGGGCTTGCAACATTCGCGCTGAAAAAAGGCAAGGCTTTCGAGAAGAAAGAATTTAAACCCCGTGCGGAATCGAAATCTGACTCTGCGCCGCGTGAAAAAAAGAAAGATAAGCCTAAATTCAAAAAGCCGGACCGGAAAAAAGAAAACAAACCCGAGCGCCCGCGCATGATCCATGCATCGGCGAAGAAAATTGAAGATTCGCCGTTTGCGATCCTGGAGCAATTGAAAGCACGGAAAGATGGGTCGTAAGATCGCTCTTTTGCTGCTGGCGCTGCTGGTGGGCTCAAACCCGGCGCAGGCCGCGCGATTCTCCGGCGATTACCTGCTGCAGATGTGCGCCAGCGACGCCAAGGGCAACGAGCTGGTGCCCGGCGGGCATATTGCCTGTCAGGCCTATATCGCCGGGGTTCTCGATTACCACAATCTGATTCATTCGATGGGAACGTCGCCGAGCGTTGATTTCTGCGTGCCGGAAGAGGTGGGAATGAATGAATTGCAGCAACATGTCGGGAGCTATATCTTCAAGAACAAGAAGCTGCACGGGGCGTTTGTCGCATCGCCCGCGGTGGCCCTGGGACTTTATGCCTATTATCCGTGTGGCGGGAAAAAAGCAAAATGAACAACGCGCAGAAAAAAGTGGTCAGGCTTGAACGCCATGACAAAGACCGTCTGGTACCCAAGGATTTTGCCGAGATTCTCACGCAGCGTTATTTTCCGGTTCTCAGCCTGACTTATGTTTCGGCCATTGTCGGCATCGCGGCGGAGAAGGGGAATATTTTTCATTTCCTGTTTGAAGACCGCAGCGCCTATACGATGGCGTTGCTGGTGGCGGCGTGGGTTTCGGTTCCGGCGGTGATCTGGATCATGCTGCACGAAAGCCCGCTTTATAACCGCTATGCAAATCTCTGGTACAAAATCATTTCAGCGCTGATGATTTTGATCCTGATGGTGAGTTTTATCCTGTTTCCCGAGGCCAATGTTTACGGCCTGCGCGTTTATTTCGCGGCGACGATCCCGGTTTTCCTGATCATGTACGTGTTTTTCGTGAAGGGCGGGCTGCCGCCTTTTGCCGCGCACCCGCTGACGGCGATTGGCCTGACTGCGCTGGTGCACGGGGCTATTCTCAATTTCACCCACTGAACTGGTTTAATATCCATCCGAGAAATATGACCTGCGGCACGGTGATGAGCGGCAGGAACAGCGCCGCTTTCCATGATTTCGTCGCATCGCGCAGGACAAGAATTTCCGTGTAATCGGTGGAAACGCCCGCCATCAGGAAGGCGAAGGAATTTCCCGGGGCCGCCGCGCGTGTCATGATGTCGGCCGCGATGGGGGCCGAGCCTTCGGAGCAGACTTCGATCAGCGTGGTCACAACCAAAGTCATGCCGAGGCCGAAAAGAGTTGGGCCGAACCATTCAGAAAATGTATCGGCGGGGACAAACGTGCGCACGGCGGCGGCGATGACGATTCCCAGCAGCAGCCAGCGCAGCAGCATCTGCGCTTCGTGCAGGCCGCCGGTAATAAGTTCGACAAAAAATTTTGGCGTGAATCTGAAATTTTTCAGGCGTTTTTTGGCGTCCTGGCGGATGGAGAAGTTCTCCGGCATTTCGATTTTGTTCGGATTTTCGGGCAAGATTCCTTTTTTGACCAGTGCCATGAAGACAAAGCCGGAAATAACGGCGATGACAGCCGAGAGAAGGATAAAAAGAAGCGTCCATTTCACGCCGATCAGCGTGAAGAGGATGATTGTGAGGGAAATGGAATTCCACGGGCTGGCGATCAGGAAGGTCATGACCTGCGCGAGGCTTGCGCCGCGCTCATACAGCTTTGCGCCGACCATCAGGATGCCGTGATTGCACATATCCAGAACCAATCCCGCCGCGACGGCGCGAAAAATGCCCCCCGCGGAATCGCCGCGCCCCATCAGGGCCTGGAAATATTCGCGCGGCATCTTGTTCATCAGGCCGACGACGAGAATGCCCAGTACAATCCCCCACCACATGGTGGACAGGAATTCGATGACAGTATGGGCGAAATGGTCGACAAACGGCACATGCAGGCCGGAAAAGTAAAGCGTAAGCGTGATGACGATCACCGACAGGCTGCCCCAGAGAATATAGTCAAATCGGGGTTTTTCGTGATGGTGGCCGTTTGTATCGCAGCAGTCGGGCGTTGTCGTCGTCATTGGTCGAATCTTTTGAACATTTCGCTCAGTTCTTCAATTTTCTCGGCGGCTTTTTTCTTGTTGCCGCTCATCATCGCGTCGGTGACGCAATGCTGGAGATGTGTCTCGAGGATGTCGGCTTCGAGGTTGCGGATGGCGGCGCGGGCGGCGCGGAGCTGGGTGATGATTTCAGGGCAGTAGCGACCTTCCTCGATCATCTTGCGAATGCCTTCAATCTGGCCGGCGACGCGGTTCAGGTTCTTGATTTTGCTTTGGTGGCTGGGATGTTTACTCATATAATCCTCATAGCAGAATATAGGGCGCGGCGAAGGCAAAAAACCCGCCCATCAGGAAAGAAATAACCGAAAAAATATAAATGCCGAGGCTGATACGGCGTAGCCGTGTACAGGCCTTTGCCTGGGCCGGGTTGATGGGGCAGGGAAGATTGCGTGCGCGGTATTGCATGATTCCAGCAACTGTCAGCATGAATCCCGCTACGGAAAAAACGGCGATTTTATATTCCGACAGCCAGACAATTTGCGGGATGGTGCTGACAAATCCCGCCAGGACCGCGCCCATGCCCAGCGAAACGAACAAAGCCGGAAGGGCGCAGCAGACAAGCGTCCCTGCCGAAAGAAAAAGGCTGAGCGCCGGTGCAATCGTGTCCTTCGCGCTGAAATGTTTCATCGCGTGATGCTGCTGACGTTATAGCCGGAATCGGTAATGAGTTTGGTGATTTCCTCGTCCGGGAGCACTGTGCCTTCGGTGACATCCAGTTTAACGACATGTTCGTCGAGATTGATATCGACGCCTTCCACGCCTTCACGTTGGTAAAAAACTTTCTCCAGCGCCCGGGCACAGAAATCGCAGACCATGCCCTCGACCTTGACCGTGATGGTGTGCAGCGGGCCATGAGTTTTTCCGGTGTGATCGGCTAGCGCGGGCACGGCGAAGAATGTGATGGCTGCCAGTGTAAGAAATAATTTTTTCATTTTAGTCTCCTTTAGAATTGCTGTGTGAAATTGAACAGGATGCCGCCGTCGAGATTATACCCGGCCTCGACAAGCGTGTTGCCTTTGAACAGCCGCACCATCGGTGTCAGCGAGAATGTGTCATGTTTCCCGGCATCGTAATCGACCTGCAGCATCAGCCATGTGTGCAGATCGCCGTAATCGCCGATATAGGGTGCGATGCCGACGCGGGCTTTGTGTTTTACAAATTTTTCATGGTCGTCCGCCCAGAAAATACGGTTTTCGTAGAGTGTGAAGAGGTGGCGGTTCTCCCAGTCTATTTCAAGTCCGGCATAGGCGGCGGGGTCGGCATTGCCACTGCCGTAGGCTATCCCTGCGCCGGATTTGAGCCAAAGGTTGGCTTGCGCGTCAGGCATGTTCCAGCGTTTCAGCAGGGCGTCGAATGTCATGGCATCTATGTTGAATTTTTCATCGCGAAAATATTCGTGTTGCACGCCCACCGCGTAACGCGGCGTGAAAGTATAATTAAGCTGCGCCGCATTGCTGTCGAGATCGTTCATCAGCATCAGCATCCACCCGCCGGGCCATGAGACGGGGCGGGCCTGGGCGGTGGCTGGAGCCAGCAGCAAAAATGTAAATAGGGCGGCGAATCTCATTCTCTTATCATATACCCCTATAGGGTATATGGTCAAGGCATCTTGATGACTTTCCTGCTAAAGCTGGTACAATATTCATGGGGGACTTCATGGCCGACTTTCCAAAAAGAATGGTTTATGTCGATGACGAGCCGCAGGCGCGGCGTATCGTCAAGGATGCTATTGGCGGCGACGATGATGAGGATGGGTATTTCCTCGTTACCTGCGCGACGGGGCGGGAACTGATCGCGCGGCTGAAGGAATTGCAGCCGGATCTTATCCTTCTCGATCTGCGCATGCCGGATATGAACGGGCCGGACACGATTGACGAATTGCGCAAGACGCCGGCCTATAACCACGCGCCGGTCATTTTCGTCACCGAGCGGAAAAAAGTAGTGATGATCGACGAATACAGGGCGCTGGGCGTCATCGGCGTCATCTACAAGCCGTTCGAGCCGAAAGAGCTGCGCTTGCAGATCAAGAAAATATGGGCGGACTATAAAGCGACCGCTTCCTAGCTTTCGCGTTCGATGGTGTAGGGAATCAATTCATCCAGCAATGCGCGCAGGGGGTGATCGGGCGCTTCGGCCAGGGCGAGGCGGGCCTTGTCGCCGTAATCGCGGGCCAGCGCCAGGGACTGGCTGAGGGCATCGTGCGTTTTGAGGATTTTCTGCGCCTGCGCGAAATCGGAATCCTGCTGGTCTTTTTCGCCCAGTGTGCGTTGCCAGAATTTTCTTTCGTCTTCGTCGGCTTTCATCAGCGCGATAATCACCGGTGCGGTCATTTTTCCTTCGCGGAAATCATCGCCGGGGGTTTTGCCGATTTTCCCCTGCGTGCCGGAATAATCCAGCGCGTCGTCGGTAATCTGGAAGGCAATGCCGAGATTGAGGCCGTATTCCGCCATGGCCGTGGCGGCTGAGCCTTCCGCGCCCGCGACGACGGGGCCGACTTCGCACGCGGCGGCGAACAAAGCTGCCGTCTTGGCGCGGATGACTTCGAGATATTCGCCCATGGTGGTGGCGACGTTGTTCGTGGTCGAAAGCTGCATGACTTCGCCCTGTGCGATGATGGCCGAGGCGTCGGAGAGAATTTTTAAAACATCCAGCGAGCCGTCATCGACCATCAGCTGGAACGCGCGGGAGAAGAGGAAATCGCCGACAAGGACGCTGGCCTGGTTGCCGAAGACGATATTGGCGGAATCCTTGCCCCGGCGCTGCACGCTTTCATCGACGACATCATCATGCAGCAGCGTGGCGGTGTGAATAAATTCGACAGAGGTGGCGAGGCCGTGGGCGCGTTTCATGTCGCCGCCGTAAATCGATGTCGCGGCGAGGGTCATCAGGGGGCGGATGCGCTTGCCGCCCGCGGCAATGAGATAGCTGGCCAGCTGGGGGATTAAGGCAACGGGCGAATCCATGCGGCGAAGGATCTCGGCGTTTACGGCATTCATGTCGCCATCCAGCAGGTCCGCCAGCCGATCGAGCGGGTTCGCGTCCATGGATTGTTTCTTTCCGGCCTGTGCTGTCATGAGATGATTTTTAAAGGAATTTATATAACGACACAAGTCATTGTCATTGCGAGGAAGGCCGTTGGCCTGACGAAGCAATCCCGTTTTCTGGATCGCCACGCCGACTGTGTCGGCTCGCGATGACGGATAAGAAATCAGCCTTCAGGCTTTTCTTTGGAATTGCCAGCCGCGGGTTCAACCTCGGCGGGTTTGTTTACGGTGATGCTGCGCATCTGGCTCTGCATCGCGCGGTTTCTTTTATATTCGTCGATCAGACCGGCGATGCCGGAAGGGCGGGCCGGTTCCTGTTTCAGCTTTTCTTTTTTGACGGTTTTTTCTTCTCCGTTTTCCTGTTCGGGATCTTCATCCGTTTCGGTTTCGGCGGTTTCAGCTTTGTCTTCTGAATCCTCGCCTGCGTCCTTGGCCGTCGTTTTTTTGCCGTCCTTTTTGGTGTCGTCGGTGTCCTGTCCGGCGGCAAGGGCCTTGTACTTGTTCCAGATCTGGATCTCGGGCGTTTCCGCTTCTTCTTTTTTCGCTTCTTCTTCGTCGGGTGCGATGGTTTTGTGCTTGATATATGTGGTATTTTCAGGCGGCGCGGTGCGGACCTTCGTGTAATGCATGGCACTGGTGCCCGGTTTTCCGCCGTTCATGGCGCTCTCGGCCTTGGCAGAAGAGGCAAAACAGGTGAAAATCGCTATCAGGGCGGTGAGAAGATACATACGCATAGGACTATCATTAGGAATTTTATGGCTCCAACGCAAATACAAAACGTCAGTATCCGCATCGCGGTGCACAGCGACCTGAAATTGCTGTGGGATATGTCGGCGCAATTGCGTCAGTCCAAGGACGCCGATTATTTCGAACAGCAGCTGGCTTACCAGGACAAGGGCACACGCATGGTGCTGATGGCGCATGAGGGCATCCACGAGGCCGGGTATTGCGTTCTGAACTGGCAGCCGAAATACGGGTTTTTCAAGGCCCATAATATTCCCGAGATCCAGGACCTGAATGTGCTGCCGGAATACCGCAAGCAGGGCATCGCCACGCAGATGATTGTTTATTGCGAAAAGCGTGCTGTGGAAAAAGGATACGACACGATGGGGATCAGTTTTGGCCTGCATGGCGCGTTCGGCGCGGCCCAGAGGCTGTATGTGAGGCTGGGTTATATCCCCGACGGGCTGGGCGTTACTTATGACCGGAAAGCCGTCTCGGCCGGGGAATTCAAGCCCGTCGACGACCAGCTCTGCCTGATGATGGTGAAAAACCTCAAAAATCAGGGGTAAATCAGCAAAAAATCCGCGTTTTTTGCTTAACATTTCCGCCCCGACCCGTTAAACATTCCCTACCGCTTGGGGGCTGTTGAAGTTTTGGGGAGTTTCTTGATGACGAAATGGGTCTATAGCTTCGGATCTGACAAGACAGACGGCAATGCCACCATGAAGGAATTGCTGGGCGGCAAGGGTGCGAACCTCGCGGAAATGGCCAATCTGGGCCTGCCTGTCCCGCCGGGCTTCACCATCGTCACCGATGTCTGCGTTCATTATTACGCGAACAACCGCAAATACCCCGACAGCCTGAAAAAAGAAGTCGAATCGGCCTTAGCGCTGGTCGAGAAATCCATGGGCATGAAATTCGGCGACGTGCAGAACCCGCTGCTGGTTTCGGTGCGTTCGGGCGCGCGCGCCTCGATGCCGGGCATGATGGACACGGTTTTGAATCTGGGCCTCAACGATGAAACGGTTGTGGGTCTTGCGAAAAATTCCGGCGATGAACGTTTCGCATGGGATTCCTACCGCCGCTTTATCCAGATGTATTCCGACGTGGTTCTCGAAGTCGACCACCATGAATTTGAAGATGTGATTGATAACTACAAGCGTTACAACAAAATCACGCAGGACACGGCGATTACGGCGGCAGGCTGGAAAGAAATCGTCGATGAATTCAAACAGATCGTGGCGCGCGAACTGGGCCGCCCGTTCCCGAACGATGTGCATGAGCAACTCTGGGGCGCTGTCGGCGCCGTGTTCAATTCCTGGATGACGCCGCGCGCGGTGACATACCGCAGGCTGAATGAGATTCCCGAGAGCTGGGGCACGGCTGTGAACGTCCAGTCGATGGTGTTCGGCAATATGGGCGATGATTGCTCCACGGGTGTGGCGTTCACGCGCGATCCGTCGACGGGCGAAAATTATTTCTACGGCGAATATCTTGTGAACGCGCAGGGCGAAGATGTGGTGGCGGGTATCCGCACGCCGCAATCGCTGACGAAATATGGCCGTGAGCGTGAGGGCAGCGACTTGCCGTCGATGGAAGAGCTGGTTCCCGATGTTTTCAAAAAGCTGGACGCGCTGCGCACGAAGCTGGAAAATCACTTCCGTGATATTCAGGACATAGAATTTACCGTTCAAAAAGGCAATCTGTTCATTCTCCAGACACGTAACGGAAAACGCACGGCTGCCGCGGCTTTGAAGATTGCCGTCGATATGGTCAATGAAGGCCGCATCACGCAGGAAGAGGCGCTGCTGCGTGTCGATCCGCAATCGCTGGACCAGCTTTTGCACCCGACGTTGGACCCGAAAGCACAGAAAAATATCATCACGCGCGGCCTGCCCGCGTCGCCCGGCGCGGCGTCCGGAAAAATCGTGTTCTCGTCCGATGACGCGGAAATTAAATCGAACAATGGCGAGAGCGTTATTCTCTGCCGCCAGGAAACATCGCCGGAAGATATTCATGGTATGCACGCGTCCGCCGGTATTCTGACCTCGCGCGGCGGTATGACCAGCCACGCGGCGGTTGTCGCGCGCGGCATGGGCAAGGCCTGCGTCGCCGGTGCCGGTGAATTGCATATCGACCAGAAATCAAAAGTCATCCGCATTAAAGACCTCAAGATCGAAGAGGGTGACATCATCACCATCGACGGTTCGACCGGTGAAGTGATGCTCGGCGAAGTGGCCACGATCAAGCCAAAACTTTCCGGCGATTTCGGAATCTTGATGGGCTGGGCCGACAAGCGCCGCCGTATGCGCGTACGTGCGAACGCGGAAACGCCGCTGGATGCCACCACCGCCCGCGATTTCGGTGCGGAAGGCATTGGCTTGTGCCGTACCGAACACATGTTCTTCGAGCCGAGCCGCATTCAAAGCGTGCGCGAGATGATTTTCGCCGACAACGAGGAAAAACGCCGCAAGGCGCTGGGCAAGCTGCTGCCGGAACAGCGTTCCGACTTCGTGCAATTGTTCGAAATCATGGAAGGGCTGCCCGTGACGGTGCGCCTGCTGGACCCGCCGCTGCATGAATTCCTGCCGCACGAGGCCGAGGACATTATTTCCTTCGCCAAAGCCGCCGGGATTGAAACCGATGCTGTACGCCGCCGTCTGAATGAGTTGCACGAGACAAACCCGATGCTTGGTCACCGCGGCTGCCGCCTCGGCATCACCTATCCGGAGATTTACGAGATGCAGGCGCGCGCGATTTTCGAAGGCGCGCTGGAAGCCGGAAAGAAAACCGGCAAGACGGTTGCGCTGGAAATCATGATCCCGCTAATCGCGACGCGCAAGGAACTGGCGATCCTGCGTAAACTGGTTGAGGACACGGCCAAGGCCGTCTTCGCCGAGAAGAAAAAAGAAGTCGAATATCTGATCGGCACGATGATCGAACTGCCGCGCGCGGCGCTGACGGCGAATGAAATCGCCGAAGAGGCGGACTTTTTCAGCTTCGGCACGAACGATTTGACGCAGACGACTCTCGGCATTTCCCGCGACGATGCGGCGAATTTTCTGCCCGCTTATGTCGGCGCGGGGATTTTCGAACGCGACCCGTTTTCCTCGCTGGATACAACCGGTGTGGGACAATTGATAGAAATCGCCAAGGAGCGCGGTCGTTCGGTAAATGCCAAGCTGAAACTCGGCATCTGCGGCGAACATGGCGGCGACCCAGCCTCCATAGCGTTTTGTGAGAAAGTGGGTCTGGATTACGTTTCCTGCTCGCCTTACCGCGTGCCTATCGCCCGCCTGGCGGCAGCGCAGGCCAGCATCCGCGAGGAACAGGCCAAAGCGCTTAAAGACCCCGTGGCTTTTAAAAAAAGTAAGGCTGCCTGAGGATTAAATCCCTGTTTCGGAATATAATTGACATAATTCAATTTTTTGGATAATGATGCTGCTTCGAACAGGAGAAAAAGCATGTCTAAACCCGTTTTACCGACCCGCGACTATTCAATAGCCGCCTCTGGCTATCGAGCAATCAGTGATCCCAGATAGCGTCATCGCGCGCGTTGAGGTCATTACGCGCACGCAGTTTGCGCCTGATACGCAACCGAACGTCGAAGACCTACAAAAACTCATGGAAGAGAAAGCGCCTGAGCGCGTGGGCAGGAATGCCGGCCAGGTGGAAGTTATCTATGCCGAGATTGGCGAAAAGTCCGGCATGTGCATGCTGGTTTATAACTAATATAAAAAAACAGGGAATAAAAATGAGCGTCACTTCAACAGTGAATCCGGAATGGGACTGGGCAGAGAAAGTCTGGGGCGTTCTGCGCCATTTGTTTGCAGGTCGCGTTGAGCAGCATGATGTTCACCAGGCTGTTCATGATAACCGGATTCTTCAATATCTTGATGAGGCGGGAATCAGTGAAGT
>Ga0247727_10006040_pt1 | contig 24035 bp, 21 predicted proteins | sample WisWelCaveWW1625_FD_202498 | JGI IMG/M metagenome (GOLD analysis project Ga0247727, IMG submission 202498) | Biofilm microbial communities from Wishing Well Cave, Virginia, United States - WW16-25 | ecosystem: Environmental > Aquatic > Deep subsurface > Groundwater > Cave microbial mat | place... | reverse complement strand
TCCACACCGGTGAGTCCATCGTCGTCGCGCCGAGCCAGACGCTGACCAACTCGCAGTATCACGGTCTGCGCGAGATCGCGATCCGAGTCATCCGACACCTCGGAATCGTCGGCGAGTGCAACGTCCAGTACGCGCTCGACCCGGCGTCCGACGACTACCGCGTGATCGAGGTCAACGCCCGGCTGTCCCGCAGCTCGGCCTTGGCCTCGAAGGCCACGGGCTACCCTTTGGCGTTCGTCGCGGCCAAGCTCGCGCTCGGTCACTCGATGGCCGAGATCCCGAACCGCGTCACCGGTGTCACCCGGGCATGCTTCGAGCCGGCCTTGGACTATCTCGTGGTCAAGGCCCCCCGCTGGGACCTGCGCAAGTTTCGGATGGTCTCCACACGAATCGGCTCCGGCATGAAGTCGGTCGGCGAGGTGATGGCGATCGGGCGCACGTTCGAGGAGGCGTTGCAGAAGGCGCTCCGGATGGTGGAGGTCGGCGTCGAGGGGGTCGTTCCGCCGGCCGCGATGGCCTTCGCCGACCTGCGCACCGAGCTGCGCGAGCCGTCCGACCGTCGGGTGTTCGCCTTGGCGCGTGCGTTCGAGGGCGGGATGACGGTCGACGAGGTCCGCCAGCTGACGCACATCGATCCTTGGTTCCTCGAGCGAATCCGTGGCATCGTCTCGCTCGCGAGCGAGCTGCGACAGGCCGGCGACCTCTCGCCCACCCGTTTGCGCCAGGCCAAGCGCGCGGGCTTCTCGGATCAGCAGATCGCATCCTTCACCGGTACGACGGCCGACGCGGTGCGCGAGCAGCGCCAAGCCAACGACATCCGGCCGTTCGTCAAGCAGATCGACACGCTCGCGGCGGAGTACCCCGCGGCGACCAACTATCTCTACTTGACTTACCACGGCGATCGGGACGATATCGCGTTCGAGCCCGGAAAATCGGTGATGGTCCTGGGATCCGGGGCGTACCGGATCGGCAGCTCGGTCGAGTTCGATTGGTGCTGCGTGAACACGGTCCGGACCCTGCGCGAGCTGGGCTACCCGACGATCATGCTCAACTGCAACCCGGAGACCGTCAGCACCGATTACGACGAGTGCGACCGGTTGTACTTCGACGAGATCACGCTCGAGACGATCCGCGAGATCCATGCTCGGGAGCAGGTGTACGGCCTGATCGTCTCGGTCGGCGGACAGACGCCGAACAATCTGGCACTGCAGTGCCACCGCGCGGGACTCCGCATCCTCGGTACGTCCCCGCAGAGCATCGACGAAGCCGAGACCCGGCACAAGTTCTCCGAGCTGTGCGATCGGCACGGGATCCTGCAGCCGGCATGGGCCGAGGTGTCGTCCGTCGAGGCCGCCGAGCAGTTCGTCCGTGGCGTGGGCTACCCGGTGCTGGTGCGCCCTTCCTACGTCCTGTCGGGTGCGGCCATGGCGGTCGTCGAGAGCCCGGCCGGGCTGCACGAAGTCCTGCGCCGCGCGGCGGAGATCTCGCCCGCGCATCCGACGGTCGTGAGCAAGTTCATCGAGGGAGCCAAGGAGATCGAGATCGACGCGGTGGCACAGGAGGGCCGCATCATCGTGCACGCGGTGTCCGAGCACGTGGAGAATGCCGGTGTGCACTCGGGAGACGCCACGCTGGTTCTCCCTGCGCAGCGGACCTTCGTCGAGACGATTCGCCGGGTCAAGCGCATCGCCACGCGCATCGCCGGCGCGCTGAAGATCAACGGTCCGTTCAACATCCAGTTCTTGGCCCGCGACAACGACGTTCTGGTCATCGAGTGCAACCTGCGCGCGTCGCGGTCGTTCCCGTTTGCCTCGAAGATCTTCAAGGTGAACTTCATCGACATCGCCACCCGCGTGATCATGAACCGGCCTCATCCGCGCGTCGACACGTCGATGTTCGACCTCGACTACGTCGGCGTGAAGGCCCCGCAGTTCTCGTTCACCCGGCTCGTCGGCGCCGATCCCGTGCTCGGTGTGGAGATGGCGTCGACCGGCGAGGTGGCCTGCCTGGGCGAGGACTTCGACGACGCGTTCCTCAAGTCGCTCCTGTCCGTCGGATTCCGCCTGCCGATCCGGCGCGTCCTGCTCAGTACCGGACCGGTCGAGCACAAGGCCGCGTTTCTCGCCAGCACGCGCCGCATGGCCGAGGCCGGGGTCGAGCTGTTCGGAACCCACGGCACCGCGGCGTTCATGGCCGAGGCCGGGATCGCGGTCCATGAGGTATTCTGGCCGCTCGAGAAGCGATCCCCGAACGCTCTCGAGCTCGTCCGCGAGAACCGTGTCGATCTCGTGATCAACATCCCGAAAGACGCGTCGGCCGAGGAGCTGAACAACGACTACACGATCCGGCGCGCCGCCGTGGATCACGGAGTGCCGCTCGTGACGAATCTACAAGTCGCCCAGCGGCTCGCACGCGCGCTGAGCCGAAAGACGCTCGAGGATCTGGAGATCCGGAACTGGCGCGAGTACTAACCCGGTCCGGCGCGCGCGCGGAGCGCACCGAAGATCCGCAGCTGTCCCTCGGTCGTCGGTTGCCAGGCGAAGCGCTCGGCGTGTCGCCGAGTCGCCGCCCGGTCCGGCGGAGACCCGAACAGCGTGCGATAGGCCTCGACAAGGGACGCCGCGTCACGCCCCGTCATCAGCACGCCGGCGGCGGGCTCCGAAACGATCTCCGGTACGCCGCCGACCGGGGTTGCCAGGACCGGGGTGCCGCACGCCAGAGACTCGAGCACCACGTTCGGCATCCCTTCGCGACTCGAGGCCAGCACGAGCGCGTCTGCCGCGCCGTACCACCACAGGAGCTCCTCCTGGGGCAGGATGCCGGCGAACCGCACGCGGTCGGTGACCCCGAGCGTCCGGGCGAGGCGACGGAGCCGGGCCTCCATCGGACCGTCGCCGGCCATCACGAGGCGGACGCCGGGCAAAGCCGCGAGGGCCTCGACCGCGACCTGATGGCCCTTGTGCTCCGCGAGGTGGCCGACCGACAGGAGTGTCGGTCCGTCGAATCCCAGACGGCGCCTCGTCGCGGCGCGATCCACCGGACGGAACGACTCGAGGTCGACCCCGTTGCGCAGCGTCGTCACGCGATCGGCCGGAATCCCGAGAGCGATCACCGCTTTCCCCAGCGCCTGCGAGACCGTGACGATCGCCGCGCACCGTCGTGCCGCCCAGGCGATCTGCCGACGGGGGACGAGGTATCGGGAGATCACGTTCACGTCGCTCCCACGCGCCGTCACCACGAGCGGCTTGTTCAGCGAGCGCGCGATCAATGCCGCGGCCACCCCGTCGGGATAGAAATAGTGCGCGTCGATCGCCACGAAGTCGTACCCCGACCGAAGCTGTGCCGCCACCTCGCGCTTCGTCGCGGCGGCCAGGAGAAACGGCGCGACCGCCATCCCGATCCCGGGAAGGATCGGGTACCGCGGGTGGGTGACGGGGATCCCGTGCCGCTGCTCGACACGCGGAACCTCCGACCGGCGCTGCCGGCCCGCGGGAAACCAAGGGATCGGGGCGACGACGCGCGAGACCGCGCCTCCCGACCCGATCAGGTGCCGTAGGCGTTGCTCGACGAACACCCCGTGCCGCGGCTGCTCCGGGTTCGGATACAGCGTCGAGTAGGTGAGAAGACGAATGGGAGCGTCGATCGCCATCCGTGCGCCCTAGAGCTCGTCGTCGCGCCGCGGTATCCACGCGCGAAGCGCTTTTCGAGCGAGGTGGTACGCGAGGAGCGCCGGAGGCATGCGCAGCCAGTGGGACCGGGTGTAGAGGGCGAGCCGCGCGATCTGCGTCCCGACCGTTCGGCGGTCGTCGCGCTCGGGACACAGGGCGCGCAGCGCCAGAGCGTCCATCAACGCGGGCAGCGGCCAGGCTGGTCGGCCGGTGCGCTCCACTTCGCGCCACGTCGAGTCCGGGATCGGCGTGTCGAGCAGCCGGCGGCAGAATCGCAGGCCGTACCACAGGGGCCGTGTCAGGCCGAGCTCCAGCGCACGCGGCGCGAGCCCGTCCCAGAAACCCGCTCGTCGTTCGCCGAAGTCCCGTAGCAAGGCGTCGAGGTCGACCAGGTCACGGAGCCCCCCCACGAGGTCCCCGTCCTGGAACAGGTGGGTCGCGGAGTGCAGAACGAGGTCCTCGGCGCAGAGGATCCAGAGGTCGGGAGCTTCGACCGGTTCCGCCGCAGCCAGTAGCTTCGCGGGATCGGGGTGAAGGCGGGCGGTGCGAGGAAGAATCCCGTGGTGCACGTCCACGACCGAGCGCCGTCGGGCATGACGGAGCGGCGGCAGCTCGTGAGCCCAGCGCCGGTAGTACCGCTGGTCGTACGGATGGAGCTTCATCGCGCCAAACCCAGCAGCCACGAGCGCGCGCTCCACATCCTCGATTCGGTCCCGCGCCACGAGAAGATCGACGTCGGTCGCGAGGCGGCCCACACCGGCCGGAAGACCACCCACGACGTACGCTGCGCCCTTCAGCAGGACGATCTTCACGCCGAGGCCCGAAAGGGCGTCGCGGATCCGGGCGACCTCCCAGCGCAGGGTCCGCGCGTGGTGTTCGGCGAGCGGTCGTGACGCCCCGAGCTGCGCTCGAGCCCGAGCCGGCACCGGCCCTTCGACGTCGATGTCGCCTGCCAAGCAAGCCAGTCGCGACAGGATGCCGGCTCGACGCGCCGCCGGAACGAACTGTCCCCATTCGTCGGTCTCGAGGGTGCGAAACCGCCGGGGATCGCGCAGCACGGCGAGCAGCAGGTCGCGGTCCGCCCGGCCCTTCACGGAACGACCTCGGATCGAGCGCCGGATGAAGGGCGGGACGGCGCTGGATCGGTCTCCTCGATGGCGCGAACCGCCTCGTCGAGGTCGTGGTAGCGCAGCTCGTAGCACGCGCATCGGGCGACGATCGCCGCCAGGGTCTCGAAGCCGACGCTGCCCAGCATGCTGTAGTTGAACGATTGATAGGCCACTCGCAGGAACGCTTCCGGCCGAGAAACAGGCCGCAGCTCCGTCGCGACGCCGGACTCGAATCGCGGGAACACGATCCAGGCCGGTCTCGCCGGTTCGGTCCCCCGGGCGACGCTGTCGTCGGGTGGCACCATGTGGGCCACGGTGCCCTTGCGAGTTCCTGCCGTCGAGGGTCCGAGCACGACGTCGGGGGCGAATCGCCGGATCGCGTCGATCGATCCGTTCTTCAGACCGACCGGCCGCGGAACGGGGACCAGCTGCGTCGTGCCCGGCGGCACCATGGCGACCTCGTCGGAGAGAAGTCGCCAGCCCCGGAGAACCAGCCCGGCCGCCAGCGTGCTCTTGCCCGCGCCGGGCCTGCCGGGGAGCAGCAAACCCCGCCCCCCGCGCTCGACGACGGCGGAATGGAGCAGCAGGTACTGGTTCGGCCGTGTGAAGACGCACCAGTTGATGGCCCACTCGAGCATCGGCAGGCAGTGCGAACGTGGGAACGGGGCGAATGCGCGCTGCCCGTCGACGAATGCCACGGCCTGCGGAGCGAACCAGCGCCTCAAGAGCGTGCCGCGCTCGATTCGGACCTCGAAGTCCTCGAGGGGCTCGGCGTCGGCGATCGCGAACCCGGCATACAAGCTGCGGGTGGGCTCGACGAGCTCGATCAGGGAGGTTCCGATTCGCGCGACGAGCGGGCCGATGTGCAACAGGAGCCCCGGCCCCCGCAGAAGCTCACCGATCGCGCGCGCCGTCAGGTCCCGGACCCGGCTCATCGACCGGCTCGGCGAGACCGAGCCCGCGCAGTCGCGCGAGGAGCTCGACGATCTCGGATCGCAGGGCGCCCGTTGGCTCGAGGCGCAACTCTTCGGCGATCCGGTCGACCAGGGTGTCGATGGACACCGCGCCGCGACCGATCGATCGGAGCACCGCCGCGCCGATCGCGTTCAGCCGGTGCGTGTCGCCCGAGTTTGTGTGGTACACGAGGAACTCGTCGTCCCACGTGCGCCACCGTAACTCCTGGCCGGCTGGGAATCTCCACGAGGGGCTGCTCACGCCACCGGCCTGAACGGTCCCTGCACCCACTCGTGATCGTCGATCGATTGGACGGCCGAAGACCGTCAGAGAGCGCCGAACCCGTCGGTATCACTGGCGCCGAGCGGGCCGCCGCCGGTCCCTTCGTCGTCGATCCCGTATCCGTAGGCGCCGAGAGAGCCCGTGATGACTTCTTGGGCCTGTGCGGGTCGTGCTGCAAGCGTGACCAACAGCGGAGCGGCGATCAGCCCCTTCTTCAGGAAGCTGCGCCGCGCATCGTCCGACTCGCTCCGCTGCTCGGCTGCTGCGCTGTGTCGAGACTTCGATTCCATTCCGTCCGTCCGTGCCTGAACCCGGTGACCCGCCGTGGGCGACGGCCTCGCTCCGCTTGGAACGAGGATTCGCTGCGTGGGGATTCCGGAAAGCCAGCAAACGCGTCGCTGGGAGAATACCCACCACCCAATGCATTGTCAACCGTCGCTTCGGGTCATTGGACCGGGGCGGGGGGTACCAGAAAACCCCGACTTCCACCGAAGACCGCGCCCCGCGCTACTGGATGTCGGTTCGGCGGAGGTTCTGGACCTCTGGCAGCGGCGTTCCGATGACCGAGAACAACCCAGTGGCCGTTCCGACGACGCCGGCCGGGCTCGTTACCGTGATCGTGGTCGGACCGATCGTTGCCGACGAAGAGATCGAGACGTTCATGGTCAGCTGGTTGCAGGAGCCGATCGAGATCGAGTTGGCTGTGACGCCCGCCGCGGAGAACGTGACCGTCGTTCCGCTCTGATAGTTCGCACCGGTCAGCGTGAGCGGAACTGTGGTTCCCCGCTGCCCTGTCGACTGGTTGGTCGAGGTGATCCGCGGCCGCGGCCAGCTGGAGACCTGGTTCGAGAACCCCGACGCGCCGGCCGAGTTGTACGCCGTCAATGCGTAGTACTGGGTGGTGCAATCCGGGACCGAGGCGAGGCTCGTCTGGGTCGTCCCCCCCACGTCCACCGTCGACGTGTACGAGCCGGAGGTCGCGCCGTAGTGCAGGCGGTACCCCGTGGCTCCCGTGGAGGGGTTCCACGCAAACCCGAGGTCGCCGGCGCCAGCCGGCACACCGAGGCACAGGAGCGCGATACCGGCCGAGAGCAAACCACCGAGTGTCGACCTTCTCATGCGAGTCCCTATGGCGAACCGTGTGCGGTTCGCGCCCTTCCGACTTGCCGGTTTCATGCCACACAGGCGCGTTCCATGCAGGGGACCGGAAAGCGTCTCGGGCCCTTGCGCTTGGTCCACGCGCCGAAGTCTATTGTCGATCCCGCCCATCGCTCGGGCAAGGTCGAAACCGCAATTCGCACATCGGAATCGTGAGATGCGCGGCACGATCCGCGCCGGCAACGGGCCCGATCGTTCGTGCCAGGGGGACACTCGATCGTGGTCCTCCGGACACGTGAGGCGCCCATGCACGGAAGACGACATCACGACCGCGCGGCCATTCCAACTTCGTCCGTCCGGCCATGGGAGCCGAGGCTCACGATCGTCGACTGTCGCGTTTCAGACCTGTAATCGCAATCGGTTACGAGCGTCCTGGCAGGCCCGGCTCGCGGCTTCCCACCGACCCCGGATTCCGGCTCTGGTGGCGGGTTTCCCGCAACGCAGGCGTTGCGAGGTGTTCTGGCATCGACATTGCCTACGTCCGAGCGGGGGACACACGGGGACCTGTCCATGCGGTTGCTACCTCACGGTCGAAACATTCTCGCGCTGGGTCTCCTCCTCGCCGCACCCGCATCTGCCGGAACCGTCGGCTTGCGCTGGGATCCGCTGGCCGGAGCGACAGGGTACCGGGTCCATTACGGCGCGTCTCCCGGGAGCTACAGCTCGGTTCGCGACGTGGGAAGCGCGACCTCCACGACGCTGACCAACCTCGTGAATTGCTCCAGCTACTACATTGCGGTCAAGGGTTACAGCTCCCAGGGCGAGTCCCTGACCTACTCGAATGAGGTCACTGGTTGGTCTCGTCCCGAGATCACCTCGGCGTCGCCCGCAGCTGTGCGGCAGGGCGACCGATTGACCCTGAACGTCAACGGCGCCAACTTCCAGCCCGGCGCAGCCCTCGATTACGACATCGTCGGCCTACCGACCTCGCTCGCCGGTGACCCACTCGTGCGAGTCGAGAACATCGGTGTGGTGTCGTGCAACCAGATCCAGGCACAGCTCACGATCGAGCCGACCGCGGCCGGTCTCCGAGCGATGGAGGTCGGGTCGTTCGCGGTCAACCTGGACGTCGTGAATCCGGACACCGTCGTCGGAGCCTCGACGACCCAGCTCAACGTACAGTTCAGCGAGTCGCGCGCCGACGTGAACGAGTCCGACGCGGTGACGGCGAACCGCATCGACGGTAAGGACCTGGTCTGGCTCGCCTATTCGTTCGGGAGCGGTGAGGGCCAGCCAAAACACAACTCGGACGCAGATCTCAACGGCGACGGTTTCGTCGACGGCGAGGACCTCGCGTACCTGGCGACGCGCTTCGGAGGATGCTGGACCGGCTCGGCGTGGAGCGCGGGCGCTTGCCCGTGACGGCCGGCGACCTAAGTTTTGTAGCGCGGAAAGCGACGGTGGAACAAGACACTTCCAGAAGGGGAATCCGGATGCGCCGCGTCAAATGGATCGTGACGGGACTTCTGCTCGTATCCACGCTGGGTTGTGGCGGCGGGGGGTCGGAAAGCGGTTCGTCGACGAACTACGCTGGTTCGTTCGTTCCCGACGCACAGAATCCGGGAGCCAACACGGTCTACGTGACCGGGTCGCCGGGAACCGGCTCGAACGCGAGCCTCGTGACCCTGCACGTCTATGTGAACAACACGAGCGACGTCTACGGTGCGTCGTTCGACGTGTCGTTCGATTCCACCAAGGCGCAGTTCGTCAACTGGACCCCCGGTGAGGTGCTGGAGTTCGGCGGCCAGTCGGTGTCGTACCAGGTCAACGCGACCACACCCGGACGCCTCGTCGTCGGCGTGGCCCGGACCAGCGGCGGTGTCGGCGTGACCGTCTCGGAAGCCAAACCCCTCGTGCACTTGACTCTACGGGTGACGAACACGGGTTCCTCGGCCGTGCGGTTCACGAACCCCGCGCTCCTGAACTCGCAGGATCCTCCGGCGCCGAAGTCCGGGATGACCTTCTTCGGCGGGATGCTCTCGGCCGTCTGAACCGCAACGGATCGGAGGCACTGATCCGAGGCGACGGGTTCTGGCGGATGGCGCGACCCTCCAAGGTTGCCCCAAAGCCTTGCGGGACCTACATTTGCCGCGCACGAGCGGGGGACGGGGTCGGCATCGGTGATCGGGTCCGAGAAAACCTGCCAAAGTTCTGTTGCGCCTGTGTCCCCAAGCCTGTCCGCGGCGAGTCTCGCGCGGCCGGACGTCGAGGGATCCGGGCCGTCTGCGTTCACCGCGGGCCTCGTGCGCGGGATGCGCTGTGGGGTGCTCGCAGTCGACTCGAACGAGCGCGTCGTGCTGCTGAACGACGTGGCGCACCAGCTTCTCGATCTGGCCGACGCAGCGAGCCCGGGTGCATCGCTGGAAGAGGCGCTCGCGGAGTATCCCCAGATCATCGAGGTGCTCCGCGACGCGTTCGGAATGGCGAGTCCGCCGAACCGGGCCGAGCTCGACATCCGCACCGGGTCGTGCGACGCGAAGACGATCGGCTTCACGGTGTCCCCCGTGACCGGGCCCACCGGCGAGCGTCTCGGCGCTGCGATGTTCTTCAAGGATCTGACGCAGATCGAGCACACCGAGGAGCAAGAGCGCCTCAAAGACCGTCTCGCAGCGCTCGGTGAGATGACCGCCAACCTGGCGCACGAGATCCGGAACCCGCTGGCATCGATCGATGTCACGTGCGCGCTCCTGCGTCGCCGGCTCGAGCACGGTGGGGAGAACGCGCCCGGGCACTCGCTCGACCTTCTGAACAAGATCGCCGCCGAGGTCCGCCGGCTCGATCGGACCGTGAGCTCGAGTCTCGAGTTCGTCCGGCCGCTGGGACTCGACCTGGCCGCCGCCCCTCTTCCGCGCGTGCTCGATGACGCCATCGCCGTCGCGACCCGCCGGTGCGCGCGGCCCGACGTACGGATCGTGCGCCACTACGCCGCGGCGATGCCGCCGTTCGTCATGGACCGCGAGCAGCTCCGGCAGGTGTTCGAGAACCTCGTACTGAACGCGGTCGAAGCGGTCGTCGGGACCGGGACGGTGACGGTCGAGGCCGAGATGCGCCACGCGCCGACGTCGACGAGCGTGCCGTATCCGGGCTGCGGCTCACGCGGGGTCGATCCATGGACGAGCTTCGATCGCTTCGCGATCATCCGCGTGTCGGACAGCGGTCCCGGGATCGCGGACGCCGACAAGGGCCGGGTCTTCTTTCCGTTCTTCACCACCAAGAGACAGGGATCAGGCGTCGGCTTGGCCATGGCCAAGAAGATCGTCAGCAGCCACCGTGGGCTGATCGACGTCGACGACGCTCCGGAAGGCGGCGCGCGCTTCACGGTGCGCCTCCCGATGGTTCTCCAACCGGAGGCTTAGATCGCGATGAAGAAGATTCTGGTCGTCGAGGACGAACTCACTCTGCGCGAGGGGATCGTCACAGCGTTCCGCGACCGGGACTGGTGCGTCGATGAGGCCGGGGACGTCCCGGAGGCGCAGGCCAAGCTCGAGGCGCAAGCGTTCGATGTCGTGGTCACCGACGTGCGGATGCCGGGCGGGAACGGGCTCGATGTGCTCCGCCGGACGAAGATGATCAGCGAGGGCACCGCGGTGCTGATGATGACCGCCTACGGGACGGTCGAGTCGGCGGTCGAGGCGATGAAGGCGGGCTGCTGTGACTACGTGCTCAAGCCTTTCCCGCTCGAAGAGCTCGAGCTGAAGGTCGAGAAGGCGCTCGAGCACCGTCGGCTCCTCGCGCGCCTCGAAGCCTACGATCGTGAAACGATCCTGCCGCGATTCGAGAACATCGTCGGCGAGAGCCCACAGATGCGAGAGATCTTCAAGACCATCCACAAGGTCGCCCGCTCGAATGCGACCGTTGTGATCCTCGGCGAGACGGGGGTGGGCAAGGAGCTCGTGGCCGAGGCGCTGCACCGGAACTCGAGCCGCGCCGACCATCCGTTCGTCAAGATGAACTGCGCGGCGCTCCACGAGAATCTCCTCGAGTCGGAGCTGTTCGGACACGAACGCGGGGCGTTCACCGGGGCGGATCGGCAGCGCACCGGGCGCTTCGAGCTGGCCAACGGCGGGACCCTGTTCCTCGACGAGATCGGGAACATGAGCCTGTCGACACAGGTCAAGGTGCTGCGCGTGCTCCAGGAGCGGGAGTTCGAGCGGCTCGGCGGATCGCGGACGATCAAGGTCGATGTGCGGATCATCGCCGCGACCAATCTGCAGATGGACGAGGCGATCGCCCGGGGCGAGTTCCGCGACGATCTGTACTACCGGCTGAACGTCGTGACGATCAAGGTGCCACCGCTACGCGAGCGCAAGGAAGACCTCCTGCCACTGGCCAAGCACTTCATCGACGAGGCGTCGCGGGACATGAAGAAGGACCTGCGGGGCATCGATCCGGGGGCGGTCCGGGTGCTGCAGCGCCACACCTGGCCGGGAAACATTCGCGAGCTCAAGAACGCGATGGAGCGCGCGGTCCTGCTGTGCGAGCATCCGTACATCCGGCAGGAGGACCTGCACCTCGCCCCCGAGGGCGGGACGTCGGATGAGCTGGCGGGCCAGATCAACCTGAGGCTGCCGCCGAACGGAATCCTGCTCGACGACCTGGAGAAGCTGGCAATCCTGGAGGCGCTGCGGATCAACAGCTGGGTGCAGAAGGACGCCGCCAAGTTCCTGGGCATCTCGTCACGGGTGATGAACTACAAGGTCGCGAAGTACGAGATCAAGAACCCGCGGTGGAGCAAGAACAAGGCCGTGGGATGATCCGCGCCCCCCGCCACGCTTGAGCGGGTGCCGCGCCCGGTGGTAGCCTTGCCCCGATCCGAGGGGGCGGTCATGAGCCGGCGCGTCGACTGGCACACGTACTTCATGAACATCGCGCGCCAGGCCGCGACGCGATCCACGTGCGACCGCAAGCACGTCGGCGCCGTGATCGTGCGCGACAAGACGATCCTGTCCACCGGGTACAACGGGTCGATCCGCGGGATGCCGCACTGTGACGACATCGGCCATCTCATGGAGAATGACCACTGCGTCGCGACGGTCCACGCCGAGGCGAACGCGATCATCCAGGCGGCGAAGAACGGGGTCGGGATCGAAGGCGGGGAGATCTACACGACCGCCTCGCCCTGCTGGGGCTGCTTCAAGCTCATCGCCAACGCCGGGATCCAGGCCATCTTCTACGGCGAGTTCTACCGCGACACGAGGAGCATCGAGGTCGCCCGTCAGCTCGGCATCCGGCTCGTCGACCTGACCCACGATTCCGCTTCCGCGCCGTCGGACTGAACTCGTGGGGTCATGCAAGAGGGCCGGCGCTGCCGCCGGCCCTCTCTCGAACCATGAGGTCTGTTGATCGTCTCCAGGAGACGACTACTACTTCTTCTTGGCTGCCTTCTTCTTCGCTGCCTTCTTCTTTGCCAAGATCGTCACCTCCTTTTCCTTCCGTGTTCCCATCGCGGGCTCCCCGGCGGCGTGCGCCAGATCTTGGGGCGTCCGCGACACGTGAGCCCAATATAGAGGGTCGGTGCGAAGAGTCAAGGGGGATTCCGGGGGAGCCCCGGACTCGGCGCTTGTCCGAAGCCACGCGGGTACGGGGCGAGTCGACGAGGGGGAAGCGGTGTGGCGGCGACCCGCGGCATCGGCTGCGTCGCGACGTCGGATGCAGAGCGGGGGAGCGCAGCGCGCGAGTCAAAAAAGAAGGGGACGCTTGGGAGCGTCCCCTGATGTCTGTTCTCGCTTGGTTGCGACCAAGCGCGATCGATCGAATCGATCGTTACTTCTTCTTCGCAGCCTTCTTCTTGGTGGCCTTCTTCTTCGCCATGCTCGATCACCTCCTCTCGCGGTCGATCTCACGAGCCGCGCTTCGTACAGCGACGAATATGAGAGAGATGCAAGTTCGTGTCAAGACCCAATCGTGATCCTCAGGTGCGATCGCTCGACGGGGCACGCCGACGCGGTCGTCGTCGGCGCGCCGGGATCGCGACTCCGTACGTGCGCATCTTGCGCTGGAGCGTTCGCACCCCGATGCCGAGAATCTGCGCGCTGTGCGTCCGGTTGCCGCCCGTGCGCTCGAGCGTACGCCGGATCAGCGCGCGCTCCATCTCGGCGAGCGTCGTTCCCGGCGCGAGGTCGATCGGCAGCGGCTGAGCGTTCGACGGTCGGACCGTCGGGGGCAGGTCGTCGACGTCGATCTCCGCGCCCGGTACGGAAACCAGGGCGCTCTCCAGCAGGTTCTTCAGCTCCCGCACGTTCCCCGGCCAGTGGTATTCCTCGAGCGCGGCGAGCGCGGTCGGGGTGAGTCGCTTGCGCGGAACCGCGTTCTCGCGGGCGAGCTCGTCCACGAACACGTTCACCAGGTGCGGGATGTCCTCGCGGCGCTCGCGCAGCGGCGGAACCTGGATGGTCACGACTTTCAGGCGGTAGTACAGGTCGCGGCGGAACGCCCGGTCGGCCACGAGGCGCTCCAGATCGGCGTTCGTCGCAGCGATCACCCGGACGTCGACCCGGACAGAGAGGTCCCCGCCGACGCGCATGAATTCGCGCTGTTCGAGCACGCGCAGCAGTTTGACTTGGGTCCCCGGGTCCATCTCGCCGATCTCGTCCAGGAACAGCGAGCCCTCGTCGGCGATCTCGAACTTGCCCCGGGAGCGCGCGTGCGCTCCGGTGAAGGCGCCCTTCTCGTGACCGAACAGCTCGGTCTCGATCAGGCTCGCCGGGATCGCGGCACAGTTGAGGGCGATGAACGGCCGCTCCCGCCGGGGCGAGTTGAAGTGAATCGCCCGGGCGACGAGCTCCTTGCCCACCCCGCTCTCGCCGACGATCAGCACGGTCGACCGCATCGGGGCCACGCGCAAGACGCTCTCGACGGCGTGGCGCATGCTCGGCGACCGGGCCTCGAGGGTCTGCAGGGTCGAGCGCTTGGAGAGCTCGTTCTGGAAGTAGGCGATCCTCGAGGCGAGGTCCCGACCCTCGAGCGTCCGCACGAGCCGGGCGCGGAGCTCGAACGGGTCGGGCGGCCGGAGCAGGTAGTCGTCCGCGCCGTGGCGCAGCCCCTTCACGGCCCGGTCGACCTCCGCCGGATCGCACAGCAGGAACAGCGGAGCCGCCGCCGCCGAACGTCGAAGCTCGGCCACCCGCCGAGGCGTTTCGCGGTCCGGCCACGTGATTGCCGCTAAGACCGCGTCGTGCCGGCGTGCCGCGAGCCGGCGGCTGGCCTTCGCGACATCCGCGAACGAGGCCACCCGACAGCCGGCACCCACCAGGACCGATTCGGTTCGGCGCCGCATCGGTTCGTCCGGGTCGATCAGCACGACGTGCGGACTCTGTCGGTAACCGTCGGTCATGCGCCTCGCCGAAACCGGTCAGTATGGCCCGGTTGGGTCGTCAACTCTGTCAGAGTGGCTTGTGAAGCGCAAGCCGGCCGGAGCGACGTCCACGATCCGGCGCCGAGGTGAAGTCAGTCCCTATCAAACACTTGTCGCGATTCGCCCCGGTCGCCAGGGCTCGAGGTTGGCTGGCACGGAGATTGGAATACCAACAGAACATCCATGATCGCGGGTCCGGAGGAATTGGGGACGCTCCAGATGGCAAGTGCGCGGAAGTTGGAAGAGCAGAAGCTGGAAGGGATGATCGCTCCGATGGTGGACTTCGCCTTCGGCAATCGCACCTACCAGATCGACGTCAGCAAGAAGAAGGTCTACCGTCGGTTCGTCGAAATCGAGAGCGCGAAGGCGTTCGAGATCCTCTCGACGTGGCGCTCACGGCCCGCAGCCGTCTGATCGCCGCTCGCTCCGCTGCAGGGTCTCTTGGGCACGGGTAGACTGACCGCGTGCCTGCCGCGCCCCGCATCGCGCTCCTCGCTTCCGCAGCGTGGATCGCCGTCTCCCCGTCGGTCCATCCGAGCCCGATCGTCACCTGGTTCGAGGCCGATGGGGCGCCCCGCTTCTCTCTCGGGTCACTCCCCGCGGGCCAGGCCGCGGGAGCGAAGCTGACGACCCCGATCTGGAATCCGCGCCTTCCCGACCTCTCGGTTCCGCTCGCCGCCGGAGGCGCCGTCGAGTTGGCAGGAACTCGAGGCTCCGTGCTGGTTCTCGACTTCTGGGCGAGCTGGTGCGCTCCGTGCCGCCAGGAGCTCCCGCACCTCGAGGAGCTGTATCGGGAGCTCGCAGGCGCGGGACTGAAGGCGATCGCGATCAATGTCGAGGAGGAGTCGCAGGTCGCGCTCGACGCGGCGAAGGAGATGGGTCTGACGCTCCCGATCGGCGTGTCCGGCGAGGAGATGCCGGAGGCCCTCTACCGCGAGGCGCTCCCGACGATCCTGATCGTCGACCGCTTCGGCGCGATCCGCCAGCGCTACGACGGTTATCGCATCGGGGAGGAGATCGAGATCGCCCGGACGGTGCGGGAGCTGATCGCGGAAACCGCGCCGCCCGAGCGCGAGGTTGCGTCGGTGGTCTCGGGGGCCGGCGCGCTAAAGGTGCTCTGGACTCGCGATCCGCCGACGAGCGTCGACGGCTTGGCGGTTGCGACCGGCAGCGGGGAGCGGGGCGTGCTCGCGTCGCTCTGGCGGGGGATCACGTTCTTCGGTGCCGATGGGCGGACCGTCCGCGAGTCGCCGGCGCCCCGCTCGCGCGGTGAGTTGCGCTCCTCGACAGGGGACAGCGCCCTCGCGTTTCGCCCGGGTGGGACGGGCGCGGTCGTTCTCGCCCACGATGGCAGCGTCCTGGGCGAGATCTCGGCCGCGGCCGCGCTGCTCGACGCGTCGTCGATCGGCCCGGACCAGTGGATTCTGGCGACGATCGACGGCGTCGAGATCGTCGGCAGCTCGGGGGAGCGACGCCATGCGGCGGCCGTGGGTGCGGTCGGCTCCGTCGCTGTGACCGATCTCGGTGGAGATCGGGGCATCGCGGCCGTGGCGCGGGACGGGCGAGTGCTATGGCTCGACGCGACCCTCTCGTCGGTCCACGAGGCGCGACGAGCGGAGCCCGGCGGGAAGTTCGTCGTCGGCGGGCCCGTCGATGCGGGCTACGGTTTGCTGTCGCCCGGAGTGCGATCGGCGGCGGTGGGTCGGTTCTTCGATCGAGACCGCGGTGGCCTCGCGCTCGCCATCGACGGGAGCGTCGTCGTGCTCGATCTCGCCCTGGGGCGCGTCGTGTTCCAGGCGCTGTGGCCCGATCTGCGCGCGGTCGCGGCCGGCGACGTCGACGGCGACGGTCTCGACGAGCTCGTGGTCGCGGGGACGAGACGGATCTCGGTCCTCACGCGATCGCCAGCCACCCCCCCCACGGCGGCCGCCCGTTCCGAGTCGTCGCATGCCGACGAGGCGGACGACCGGCGGGGAGGGACGAACCGCGGGCGTTGACCCGCGGGATCGCGCTTCGTATCCTCGCCCGAGTGTCCCCTAGACCCATGGCCCGCGCCGGAACTGCATCCCCGCGCTCGAACGAGTGGAACGCGCTCGAACGCAGGATCGTCGCCTGTGAGCGGTGCCCGCGGCTTCGCGAGCACTGTTGCGAGATCGCCCGCGTTCGTCGCCGCGCGTTCCGGCACGAGACGTACTGGGGACGCCCCGTCCCGGGCTTTGGCGATGTCGGGGCCAGCGTGCTCGTGCTCGGCCTCGCGCCCGCGGCCCACGGGGCGAACCGGACCGGCCGGATGTTCACCGGGGACCGTTCCGGGGAGTGGCTGTACGGAGCGCTCCACCGCGCCGGACTGGCGAGCCGGCCCGACTCGATCGAGCGCACCGACGGACTAGCGCTCCGCGGCGCGTACGTCACGGCGGCGTGCCGGTGTGCGCCCCCGGAGAACCGGCCGACGCCGGCCGAGCTTGCGGCCTGCGCCGAGTACCTCGACCGCGAGATCGAGCTTCTCCGCCCATCGCTTCGCGTCGTTCTGGCTCTGGGCCGCATCGCATGGGACGCGACCCTGGCACGTGCGCGACGGGTGGCGCCCGAGCGGCTCACCCGTCCGCGCCCGACGTTCGGCCACGGCCGGGAAGCTCGGATCCCGCTGTTCGCGAACGCCGCTCCGATGTGGCTCGTTGCCAGCTACCACCCGAGCCAGCAGAACACTCTGACCGGCCGGTTGACGCGGCCGATGCTCGACCGCGTCGTTGGCCTCGCCTGCCGGCGCGCGGGACTCGGCCCACCGACCGAGGCGAGTCCGGATGCCGGCCGACCTCGACGGTCGAGCCGACCCACACCGTGATCCGGCGCGAGGCGATCGCCGATCTCCTGCCCGGCCTCTTCGCGCTCGCGGCGGTGCTCCTGCTCGCGCCGCGCCTGGCGATCCCGCCGTCGTACATGTTCGACGAGGTGTACCACGCGTACACCGCGGGCCAGTACGCCACGGGCAACGCGGACGCCTACGTGTGGAACACCCACGCGCCTCGCGACGGTGTGGCCTACATGTGGAACCACCCGCCCGCGGGAGTGCTGGCGATCACGGCGAGCATCCTGGTGTGGGGCGACGGGCCGGTGGGCTGGCGCTTCGCGAGCGCGTTGTTCGGCGCCCTTGGCGTCGCCCTCGTCTACGGGCTGGGCGCTCGCATGCTCCGGGATCGAGCGGCCGCCGCGATCGGCGCCGGCCTGTTGCTGCTCGATGGCTTGTACTTCGTCCAGTCGCGCGTCGGGATGCTCGACATCTTCGGGACGGTGTTCTCCTTCCTGGCGCTCGGTGGCCTGTACGCCTATCTGACCGCCGCGCCCGACCGTGCCGCGCGCCGGCTGGTCTGGACCGGACTCGCCCTCGGGCTCGCCCTCGGGACCAAGTGGAACGCGGCCTACGCGGCGCTCCTATGTGGCCTCGTGGCGGTGGGGCGCGCCTCGCTCCTGGCGCGCCGGCTGCTGCGCGATCCGGCCGATGCCGTCACGCGTGCCGGCCTCCGTTCCCACCTGGTGTGGATCCCGATCGGCCTCGGTGTTCTCCCGGCGCTCGTCTACGTCGCGATGTACGTGCCGTTCTTCGCGGTGGGCCACGACCTCGGCGAGTGGGTCGAGCTCCAGAACCAGATCTACCAGTACCACACGCGTCTCGAGGCGACGCACACGTACCAGTCGAGCTGGTGGCAGTGGCCGCTGGCGCTGCGCCCGGTCTGGTACTGGCTCGGGCAGGGCGGGGACAGCGTGGCTCGAATCTACGCGGGTCACAACCCGTTTCTGGTCTGGCTCTATCTACCGGCCGTGGCGTGGCTCGCCGTCCGCGCGTGGCCCGAGCGGCGTGCCTTCGCCATCGTCCTGTCGCTCGGTTTCTTCGGCCAGTGGCTGCCGTGGGCCCTCGTGCCACGCATCGCCTTCGCGTATCACTTCCTGCCCGTAGTGCCGTGGGGGGCGCTGTCCGTCGGCGCGCTCGTCGTCTGTGGTTGGCGTCGCGGGCCCGCCTGGCGAGCGATCGTCGCGCTGTACGTCGCGATCGTGGTCGGCGCGTTCGTCTTCTTCTACCCGATCTGGACCGGCGTGCCGCTCACGGATCAGGCGTTCGAATGGCGGATGTGGTTTCCGACATGGCGCTGATCGCGCGGACGTCGAACACCTCGTAGCTCCGGGTCCGGATCGGGCTCGGGAAGCGGGCGCGAAACGCCTCCACGCTTGCGCCGAGGCGCTCCTGTTCCCACGGGCCGATCACGACGTACGAAACCCGGTAGCGCGCGAGGAGCGCGTCGGCATCGGCCCCGAGCGCGAAGATCGCCCGCACGTGCCGCTCGCGCTCGGCGATATCGAGGCCCTGGCTCCAGTGCCAGCCGGGATAGCTCAGCAGCACACGCCGGCCGCCGAGGACCGGCACCGGGTGGTTGTGCTGCAGGCCGCACACGAAGAGCGCGCGGGGCTCCGTCTCTTCGCGCACCTGGCGGGCCAGCTCGACCTCCTCGGCGTCGAGGAGCCGATGGCGATCCCGTCCGAGGGCCTGGTGCGTGTTCTCGAGCAGACCCGATCCGACGAGCGTGGACAGTGCGAGCACCACGGGCGCCCGCCATGCGGCGTGAGCGCGCCACGCGCGCACCACCAGCGCGGCCCCGAGAATGCATGCCGCGAGATACGCGTACACGAGGACCTTCGAGTTGTCCCAATCCCAAGGCTGGAACACGACGAGGTTGGCGGCGAAGAACGGCACGAGCAGGGCGAGCAAGATGCGCCGGGCGCGGTCCGGTAGGAGTCCCGGTATGGCGAGCGCGAGGATCGTGAGCGGTAGCAGCAGGCCGAGGTTCTTGAGCCAGAACACCAGCCACGGGTCGGGTGCGGCGACCCAGCCGGGGGCCCAGCGCAGGGCGCCGAGCGCGCCCGGCCCCGGCCCTTGCTGGTACCAGAGCTGCGGCGCAGCGACCAAGACCCAGGAGCCGAAGAACGCGGCCCAGCGGCGGTCGGGTCGCGCCAAGAAAAGGAACGGCGTCACGAGAGCGAGAGCGAGCAGCGTTCCGAGGTGGGCGAACGGCAGCATTCCGGCCACGAGGCCGGCGGCCAGGAAGCGTGCGGTCCGGTGCTCGTCGACCGCTCGCTCGAGCAGGCGCAGCACGAGCAGGCCGAGGGGTAGGCCGTAGAGGTACCCGCGTTGCGGGGCGACGAGCGCGAGGAACACGTTCAACCAGCGGAAGTTTCCTTCCTGCTGCGCCGCGGGGTCCCACAGGTGCCCACCGAGCGCGGCGACGACGCTCGGCTCGGCGGCGGCCTGACGCAGGGTCAGCCACCAGCCGAGCCCCCCGCCGACGAAGAACAGGAGCACCACGAGCCCCGCTGCGGTCGAGTCGGCGGTCACGCGTCGTGCGAACGCGAAGACGGCGAGGGCCGCCGAGCAGCAGAACAGGAACCCGGGAAGCGCGAGGGCGTCCGACGGCGCGAGGCCCAGCACGACCAGCGCGGCGCTCGTGATCGACGTCAGGTAGTGATAGCCGAACGGGGCCCCGGCGAACCGCGGATGCTGGGGCGGGAAGTTGTCGCCCGCCGCGAATGCGGTCACGTCGCCGAGGTGCTGGGCGAAATCTCCGTAGAGGTAACGGCTGCCCACGTAGAGGCCGTCTGGCTCGATCGTGGCCGCGCCACTCCAGAAGAGCAGCCAGCGGAGGAACAGCACACCGAGGACGACGACGGGGACGAGCGCGATCCCGCCGTGGCCCCGGGTCGCTGGATCCTCGGGCTCCGCTCGCTTCGTCGAAGGCGCCCGGCTGAGCCAGGCACCGACGGCGAGAGCCGCGGCCCCCCAGCAGGCAACGAGGACCGTCGAGAGGCGCCCAGCCAGGCTCGCCGAGAGCAGCAACGCAAGCGAGCCGACCGTAGCTCCGAAGGGGAGGCCATAGCCGATCCGTTCGACCGGGTCGAGGAACGGAGCCAAGCGTCGCAGGGTCGCGATGCCGAGCAGGGCGAGCGCGCCGAGGAACGCAAGGGACGCAGCGAGCCCGAGCATCGCGAAGACAGTCTAGCGCCGGCCGGCGCGTCCGGACGGGACCCAGCAAGCAGAACGCCCTCGGCGTGTGCGCCACGAGGACGAGGGGCGCCACGTCGAGGGCGTTTCCCGACGTCAGCAATCGATCAGGGCGTCGGGGTCGGCGTCGGGGTCGGCGTCGGGGTCGGCGTGCACGTGTCCCCGAAGAAATAGGCGACGTGCGAGATCGACTTGCACGTTGGTCCCGTGCCTCCGCCGCTCACCGTCACGCAGTTCGTGCCGAGGCCGCTCACGGTATAGCAACCGTTGCTGCCATTCGACGTGAAGTCGATTACCCCGGTGCCCGCCTTGACGCACAGGCGCGTGACGCAGCGGGCGAAGCATTTCTGCTGGCCCGAAATGTTGCCGTCGATCTTCGCATCGCCTTCACAGGTGGATCCGCCTCCTGGCGGGGGGGACGCGACGACCGGTGGGGTAACGGTCCCGGTGAGTACCTGAACGGCCACAAGAGCTGCCACGGCCAGCGCGGCGAGCCCCAGATTCCAGACGAGTTTTCTACGCATTTCGCGATCCTCCTTAGGTTCCGTGTAAAAGCACCCATGCCACGGCGAGGCAGCCCCGCCACTGCCCGATTCAGTACACCGTTCTGATGCCGGAAGCAACTAGAATCGTCACGGAGGCCAAGGCCCGAAAGATCGGCCCGGCGCAGGACGCCCGCGGGAGGGGGATGCCTTCCCGCGGGCACGGCAGCAGTTCAAGAACCTAGTCGTTGCAGAGGCGACCGACCGACTCGTCGAGACAGAGCGCCGCGGCGGCACGTACGCTCTGGACGTTCTGGCACTGCGGCCGGAGCGCGCAGAGGGTCTGCGCCGACGTCTTTCCGCAGTAGTCCGGGCCGTACCACAGCTCGGTGTGGTTCTTCCAGAACCCGGGGCTGCACGGCCCCGGCGTCGGTGTCGGCGTCGGCGTCGGCGTCGGTGTCGGTGTCGGCGTCGGCGTCGGCGTCGGTGTCGGTGTCGGTGTCGGTGTCGCCGACGGCGACGGCGACGAGTCCTGGGCCTGCACCTCGGGTACCGTCCAGGTGAGCATCTGCAGGCCGACAAGCGCGCTCAACGCGATCGCGATCAGCGCCAGATTCGAAAGGATCTTCTTTCGCATACGATTCCTCCTCGGGCCGCGACTGGGGTGACGACCTATGCTGGCGGGATGTGTCCCCACCCCGCTGCTGACGTACTACACTCGTTGTCACGAGAACACAACCAGGAAGCGCTTCCGAGCGGGCGTTGCGCTCAGCGCGGGCGTCGGAGCGTCCGAACGCGTACGACCATCCAGACCGCAACGAGCAGCAAACCGGACAGCTCCCGGGTCTCCTCGACCGCCGGGAACTGCGGATCCTTGGCGCGCAACAGGTTCGCCCAGTCGAAAGTCGGAAGGACCCGAGGGGCGAGGAGCAGCGCCCAAACGAGCGCGGCCAGGCCAACGGCCGCCGCGAGGAGCCAGCGCGACGGTCGCTCCAGTGTGAGCCAGCATGCGGCCGCAGCTAGCGCGTACAGCGTTAACCAACGAATCGGATCGGGATCGTCGAGCTGCAGGAAGGCGGCGACGGCGAACAGCAACCCGACCAGAAAGTGTGCGGCACGCATGGGCGACCCCCGCGTAGGATAGCGGAGGCTCCGACGGGCGCGCGTCCCCGCATCGGACACGAGGTTCAGGCCCGCAACGGTCGCGCGCAGGAGGGTGAGGGGAATGCTGACACGGCCGGGCGGCCTGGCGATCGTATTCGTGGCGATGGCGCTGACCGGGGCGAACGGCGCGGCCGTGGCACAGACGTCCGCCGGGGCGCCGGGAGCGGAGGGCGAGCCGCTGCCTGAAGAGAGTCGGTCGGTTCTCTACGAAACGGCGACCGTCGTGGCCCGACCCGTCGAGGAGGCAACGGCCGCCGTCACCGTTCTCGACCGGGCGGCGATCGAGGCGATCGGGACGTCCACCGTCGGCGAGCTCATCCGGCAGCTCGTGGGTCTCGACCTGACCTCGAACGGCTCGCCCGCCGGGATCGCCACGGCGCAGATCCGCGGCGGGGATCCGAACTTCACGCTCGTGCTCGTCGACGGCGTCCCTCTGAACGACGCGACGGATCTCTTCGGTGGATCGGTCAATCTGGCGAGCCTGCCGACGGCCCACGTCGAGCGGATCGAGGTCGTGCGCGGGCCGGTGTCGTCGTTCTACGGGTCGAGCGGTCTCGCCGGCGCGATCCACATCTTCACCCGCAAGTCGGAGGGCTCGGGCTCGGTCGCCCGCTTCTCCGCGGGAGCCGGAAACGCCGACTTCCTCCAGGCGGCCGCCTCCCTCGGCGCGACCGCCGAGCGAACGAGCTACTTCCTAGGCGCCGCCTGGATCGAGGAGCAGGGACGCATCGCCGACGAGTCGTTCGAGGAGATCCAGCTCCAGGGCAACCTCGGAGTCGATCTCGGCCGCCGCGGGACGCTCGGCCTCACGGGCCGCGTGGCGGCCTGGGAGGGCGAGGACTATCCCGACGCCTCGGGCGGACCGGTCTACGGGACGGGCGAGACGCGAGTGTCCGAGCACGAGGAGCTGAGCCTCGGCGCCGACTGGTCGATCGGGCCGGACGAGCCAGGCCACCGGGTGTCGGCGAAGCTGTACCGCCACGATCTCGAGCGGACGAGCCCCGGCGTCGCCCCCGTGGTGCCGGCGTCGGACGAGAACACCGAGTACACGCGGTTCCAGGCCAACTGGACCGTTCCGGTCCATCGATCGGACGCAACCGATTTCAGCGTCGGTCTCGCCCTCAACCGCGAAGACGGAAAAAACGACAGCACGTTGCTCCTGCCCCCGATCTTCGGCGGACCGGTCGACGGCTCGTACCGGATGGACCGCACGACCGGGGCCGCTCTGGTCGACTTCGCGGGCCGGCACGGGAGGCTGGTGTTCGAGGCATCGGCGCGCATCGACGTGCCGGAGGAGTTCGATCCGGAGGTCAACCCGCGCGCCGGCATCGGTTACCGCTGCGGTGAGCGGGGACCTCGCCTGCGTGCATCGATCGGCCGGGCCTTCAAGCTCCCGAGCTTCTTCGTCCTCGCGAGCCCACAGGCGCTCGGCGGGAACCCCGACCTCAACCCCGAGATCGCGCTCGGAGCGGACATCGGCATCGAGCACAGGTTCGACGGCGGACGCGTGGTGCCGTCCTTGACGCTCTTCGCCTACCGGTTCGAGGACCTGATCGACTTCGACTTCGGCACGTTCCAGTTCGTGAATCGCGCGGAGGTCACCTCGCGCGGTGCCGAGGCCACGATCGACTGGCGGCCGTCGGACCGGGTCGACGTGCATGCGAACGTGACGTACCAGGACGTCGAGGACGAGGAGACCGGCGAGACGCTCCGGCAGAGGCCGCGCTGGATCGGCGGCGCGCGGATGGTCTGGCGTCCGCACCCGTCGCTCAGCTGGGAAGTCGACGGACAGGGCGTATCCGAGCGCGCCGACGAGCA
>Ga0247727_10006039_pt1 | contig 24040 bp, 24 predicted proteins | sample WisWelCaveWW1625_FD_202498 | JGI IMG/M metagenome (GOLD analysis project Ga0247727, IMG submission 202498) | Biofilm microbial communities from Wishing Well Cave, Virginia, United States - WW16-25 | ecosystem: Environmental > Aquatic > Deep subsurface > Groundwater > Cave microbial mat | place... | reverse complement strand
GCGGGGAGGGCCCCGGAGGCCGCGACGAGGGAGGCGACGCGGAGTGCGCGCAGGGTCATGGCATCTCCTTTCCGCGGGCAGGGGGCCCGAGGGGGCGCTCCCGCCCCGCGACGGGGCCCGGGGCGCCTGGCCGCTACCCGAAAACGTTGTCCAGCGCCCCGCCCGACACGCTCCCGAAGTCGTCGGCGATCTTCTCGTCCGCGCCGGCCTTGGCGCCCTCGCCGCGGGCGATGGAGTCGAAGATCTCCAGGAGCTTCTTTGTGGTCTCCGTGGCGTAGAGCTGGATGGCGCCCTGGGTCGTGGAGTCGTCGAAGAGGACCGTGAGGAGGGTCTTCTGGCTCACCATCCCGATGTAGACGGACTCCTTCTTGCCCTTCTGGACGGTCAGGGTGAAGTCCTTCTCCTTGAAGACCTCGAAGAGCTTCTTGGTCGCCGCGAAGGCGCCGGAGACCAGCGCCGCGATGGTGTCGGTGTCGAGCTTCTCCGCCATCCCCACCTTGGTCACGAGGTGGCCGCCCTGGGTGATGAGGAAGGCGCACTTGGCGTTGGACTTCTTGAGGAAGGCCTCCAGCACGCCGTTCAGGCGCTTGATGTCCCCGGTGTAGAACTGGAGCTGCTGGTCGCGGAGCGCCTGGTCGTCCTTGGAAAGCTGCTTGGCGACCGGGATGTCGTCCGTCCGGTCCTCCCGCCCCGGGTTGTCTGCCATAGCCCGCCTACTTTCCGGGTTCCGTCGGGGCGCCGCCGCCGAGCATCCCCGACTTCCAGAGGAGGAAGCCGACGATCCCGAGGACCACGACCACGAGGATCACGATGATGAGCCCCTTGCCGCCCCCCTCCTTGATCTCGACCCTGGACTTGGGGGCGGGCGGGGCGGCGGGCTTCGGGGACTCGGCGGGCTTCCCCGCGGCCGCGGGGGCCGCCGCCGCGGGCTTCCCGCCGGCCGCCGCCGCGGGGGCCGCCGCCGCGGCCGGCTTCGCGGCCGCGCCCGCGGAGGGAGGCGGCGGGGGAGGCGGCGGGGGAGGGGGCGGAGGAGGGGGGGGCGGCGGAGGCGGGGGAGCGGTCCCCCCGGAAGGGGCGGCCGGCTTCGGCGCGGCCGGGGCGTCGCCGCCCCTCTTGCCCTTGTTCAGCGACTGGAGGACGAGCTGGGAGAGCGCCTTCAGCGTAGGGAAGACCCCGTCCCCCTTGTAGGCGACGGCCTCGAAGGTCGGCACGTGGTGCCAGTTGAGCTCCTTGTCGAGCTCCTCGGGGGGCATGGCGTCGGCGGCGTCCCTCTTGTTCCACTGGAGGACGAAGGGGGTGTCCTTGAGGGACTTCCCGTACTCGTTGAGGTTCTCCTCGAGGTTCTTCAGCGACTCGATGTTCTCCGCGAGCTTCGCGCGGGAGGAGTCGGCCACGAAGATGACCCCGTCGCAGCCCTGGAGGACGAGCTTGCGGGTGCTGTTGTAGTAGACCTGGCCGGGGACGGTGTAGAGCTGGAACTTCGTCTTCATGCCTGCGATGGTGCCGAGGTCGAGCGGCATGAAGTCGAAGAACAGCGTGCGGTCGCCCTCCGTCGCGATGGAGGTGAGGTCGCCCCGGGCGTTGGCGGGGGCGTTCTTGTGGACCATCTCCAGGTTGGTCGTCTTGCCGCTCTTCCCCGGCCCGTAGAAGACGACCTTGCAGTTGACTTCCTTGAGGGCGAAGTTGATCTGAACCATGGTCTCCCCTGGGGCCTCGCGGCCCCGCCAGGGCCTTTCCTCCCGTCCCGCCCCCCCGGCCCTGCGCGCCGAGCGGGCTGCCAGGTGCGCCGTCGAGCCGGATCCTAGGGGGTGCCCCCCCCCTCGGTCCAGAGTTACGCCCCCTCGGATCGGCGGATCAGCCGCCCTCGCCCAGGGTCTTGACCTTGCGGACCGCGCTGCGGATCTCGAGCTCCGCGCTCCCGAGGTCGATGTTCCGGTCGAGGACCACCACGAGGAAGGCGCTGCCCGTGTCGGCGACGATCATCTTCCCGTGCGTCGAGACGAGCGCGAACGACTCGAAGGCCTGCCCGACGCGGTCCACGGCCTTCCGCGTCCCGAGGATGAGGGAGGCGGCCATGGCGCCCACGACCTCCTGGCGCAGGGTGCGGCCGAGCAGGCTGTCCACGACGATGCCGTCCTGCGTGACGACCATGCTCCCGCGGACGCCGGGGACGTCGGCCAGGGCGCGGAGGACGCTACGCACCGCCGCCCCCGCCGATCATCTTCTGGACGAAGTCCTCGAGGATCGGGAGCGCCCGGTCCTGCTTCATGGGGTCGCCGAAGAACATGGCGAAGGTCGTCCCCCGCCGCCGGACGATGGCGGCGCCCCCCGTGGGGAAGGCCACCGACCCCCGCGCGAAGGAGCCGATGTCCATCCGCCGGCAGGCCTCGCCGGCGGAGGCCGCCACCTGGGCGATGGCCTCGCGGAAGGCCTCCTCGTCGAGCCCGCCCTCGTTGCGGACCGAGGCCACGACCCTGCCCTCCCGGTCCAGGACGGCGAGGTTGAGGACCCCCGGGGTCCCCGCCCTCTCCCGCACGAGGCCCGTGGCCGCCACGGGGTTGATCTTCGGCGCCGCGCCCGTCTTCTGGACCAGCCCCGGGCGGAGCCGGGGGAAGCCCTTGAGGCTGTTCGTGAGGGCCCCCGTCTCCTCGCAACGCTCGATGAGGCTCTCGATGTTCAGGTCCTTGGGGAGAGGCGGCGGGTTCCCGAGGTCGTCCAGGAAGCCCTTGATGTCCAGCGCCGTCGGGGTGGCGGCGAGTTCGGCCTTGAGCTCCTGCACGCTGAGCGCGTTCGCCCCGACGGCGAAGAAGAGCTGGGCCAGCAGCATCCGGCAGGGGGCGTCCTCCGGGGAGAGCTCCCGGACCTTGGAGAGCGCCCGCCAGGCGTGGAGCCCGTCGTAGGCGATCACCTCCTGGAGGTAGTTCTCCAGCCGGATCTGCCCCATGAGCCGCCAGGCCGCCACCTCCCCGGGGAGCCGCTCCGTGCACTCCGCCAGGAGATCCAGCGCCTGGTCGAGGTCGCCCAGGTCCCGGTAGATGTCCGCGAGCTGGCTGTAGGCCTGGGCGGCGGGCTTGACGCGGATCTCGTCCCTCAGGCGCCTGATCGCGTCCGCCGAGCGCTTCTTCTTGACGAAGAGGACGATGTCCTTCAGCCGCGGGGTGTTCCGGAAGGTCTGGAGGCCGCGCTCGGCGACCACCAGAGCCTCCTCCATCTGCCCCAGCTCGATGTGCTTCTGCGCCAGCGCGGCGACCGCGTCGGGGGAGGGGTTGTTCTCCGCCTCCGACTCGAGCTTCTTCAGGGGAGATCCCTGGAAGAACCCCAGAAGGCCCAAGACTCCTCCTCGCACGGCGAGTCCCTGCGGCGGGCCCGCGCGTCGCGGCTCACGCCCTAGCGAATCGGCTCCCCCCGGCGGATCCCGGCCCCGGAGCCCCCGGGCCACCCACCATGTTAGGATCCCGGCCCGACAGAGTCAACTCGGCGGGGGATGGGGCTCCCGGCATTCCGGGGTCCTAGTCCTTCAGGAAGGCGAGGACGCGCCCGTCCCGGGTGCAGACGAAGGCGTGCTTCCCCGCGACCACGACGGGCGTCGCGATGGCCGTCCCCTCGGGCGCGGACCACTTCCAGATCTCCCGCACGCCTCCCGCCTCCAGGCGGACCGCCATGAGGTTCCTCACCGAGGAGACGAACAGCACGCCGTCCCTGAGGACGGGCGAACCCACAGGCCGTTCCTTCTCCCCGAGGAGCCGCACGGGAAGCTCTCCCGGGAGCGGGCCCTGCTTGACCCCGGCGCGGCGGAGTTCGCCGTTGCCGAACAGCAGCAGGAGGGTCTCCCCGTCCTGCGCCGCGCCGATCGCCTCCGCACCCTCGAGGAGGGCGCTCCACCGGTGGCCCGGGTGGGGGCTGGCCGCCCCCGGGAGGGGGAGGTCCACCAGGGTGAAGGGCTTCCCCGCGCCCTGGAGGGCGAGGAGCACCTTGTCCCCGACGGCCGTGGGCCCGAACTGGGGCGGCGGCAGCGACGCAACCTCCCGCTCGGTGGGGAGGACCTCGATGACCTCCTTCCCGTCCCCCCGGCCGAGGGTCCGGGCGCGGCCGTCCTCGCAGAAGGCCACGACCCAGCCCCGGATGTAGGCCAGCCCCCGACGGGTCCCCGAGGGGATCTTCTGCCGCCAGGCCGGGCGGCCGGACCGCGCGTCCCAGGCACGCACGTCCCCGGCGGCTCCCGCCGCCACGAGCAGGTCCCCGGCCATGACCGGGCTCCCGTAGACCGCCCCGGGGCCCTCGTCCCCCTCGCGGCGCCAGCGCTCCCGGAGCGAGGGGAGATCGAGGGCGACGACGACCCCGTCCACGGAGGCCGCGTAGACCGAGTCCGCGGTGACGAAGGGGCTCCCCTGGAAGCCGCTCAGCGACCGGGCGTCGTACCGCCCGACCTCGCGGCCGTCCGCGGTCTCGAAGAGGCGGATCCAGCCCGCCCGGTCCACCACGACCAGGTGCGCGGCGTCGGGGGTCGCCCCGGGGGCCGCCTCCACGGTGCCGCTCCCGGGGGCGGCGGTCCAGGCGGGGACCTTGACGAGGACCACGGTCCTCTCGAAGGGGAGGCCCGCGCGCACGGTGTTGTCGTTCACGACCTTCAGGGGGGCAACATCCTCCTCCCTCGGCTCGAAGCCCTCCGCCGAGACGACGAACCGCAGGCCCGCGCTTGCGGTGTACTCGAGGTCGCGGGGCGAGGGCCCCCCCGGGTCCTCGGAGGAGGGCCCGTGGACGCGGACGAGGGCTCCCTCGGGGACCGTCGTGACCCGCAGCCGGAGCTTCAGCGTCTCCTGGTACTCGACGACCGTGGGGTAGGCCCCGAGGTAGTTCGCCAGGTGGTCGCGGGCTTCCCGGAGCTTCTCCTGCTTCCAGATCCCGTCCGCCTCCGCCTGGATTGCCGCGAGGATCTTCTTGTACTTCTCGAGCTGCGCCAGCGTCGCCCCGGCGTCCTCGTCCTTCTTGCCCGCTTCGACCGCGATGGTCGGGGGGGCCCCGATGGCCTTCAGGAGCCCCACGATCCGCTCCAGCTCCTCGATCTGCCGGATGGGGCGGGTCTCCGCATCGGCCCGGACCTTGCGGTACTGCGCCCGGACGCCTTCGGCGATCTTGTCCAGGATGTTCGACCGGACCTCCCCGGCGTCGGCGAGCCCCGCCTTGAGCGGCTTCATGCGCGTCTCGGGCAGATTCTCGAGGGGGTCCCCCTGCTCCTGGTACTCCATGCGGAGTTCGCTGGCGCCCTTCTGGGTCCGGTCGGCCGCTTCGTTCATCCTCCGGAGGGCGTCCTCGAGGGAATCCACGTCCTTCTCGACGGACTCCACGGCGTGGTCCTGCCAGCCCTCCAGGATCTTCGCGGACTCGTCGAAGTCCCTCCTGGCGGAGTCGAACGCGGCCCGCAGGGGATCGAGGGCGGCGCCGACCTTCCGGTCGACGACCTCCTTCTCCCGGGCCTGCGCGTCGAGGTAGGACTTGACGCCCCAGGCCGCGCCGGCGAGCCCCGCGAGCACGCCCACGAAGGCCGCGATGCGGAGGAGGAAGCGCTTGCCCCGGTCGCGGGCCTTCGTGAGGGCCTCGATCTTCTTGAGCGTTCCGGGGCGGTTGCGGTCGATGGCCACCACGCGGCGGTAGACGCGGATGGCCTCGTCCAGGTTCTTCTGGCCCTCGCAGATCTGGGCCATGGCCTCGAGCTCCGTCATGGCCTCGGCGTTCATCCCGCTGTCCTGGTAGGACTGGACCAGCATGTTGCGCAGCGGCAGGTCCTGGGGCCCCGCCTGGGCCAGCTTGTGGAGGATCTGGAGGGCGGCGGGCAGCCGGCCCAGCTCCTTGAGGCACTGGGCGAGCGTGCGGCCCAACTCGATCACCTCGTGGCGGTTGGCGGAGAGGACCCCCTCGTTGTTGCAGGCGATCTCGACCATCTGCGTGACGGCAGGGAGGTCCGTGGGGAGCGCCCGGCCCACGCGGATGTAGGCCTCGAAGGCGTGGCCCGGCTCCACGGCCTCGACGTAGGCCTCGGCGGCGGCCTTGAGGAAGACCGAGGCCCGCTCCGGCTCGTCCAGGGCCTCCAGCGCGTAGCCGAGCTGCATGTTGACCGACGGCGTCGCGCCGCCCAGGTCCACGATGCGCGAGAGGAACTTCGCGGCCTGCCCGTGGTTCCCCGAGGCCGTCGCCTCCTGGGCGAGCCCCTGGAGCTCGGCGATGGAGACCGGCTCGATGGCCCCCTGCTCCAGGAGGACGGCGAGGATCTTGCACGCCTCGAACTTGGCCGCGCAGGAGGTCTCGATGAGCTCGTGGACGTTGAGGCGCCCCTGCTCGAGGTTCTGCAGGACCCGCTGGGCGAAGGGGAGGTGGAAGACCTCGTCGTTGACCTGGGCCTCGGCCAGCTTCTCGGTGGGCCGGTAGATCTCGTCCAGGCTGGGGACGAGGCCCCGGATGAAGTTCCACTCGTCGGCCCGCCGCTGGGCCTCCATGATGAGCGAGTTGACGTTGAAGGTCACCTGCGCCGGGACGTTCTGGACCTCCGGGGGCGGGCCCTCGACGAACTCGAAGGCGGCCTCCTTCCAGATGAAGAGGTTGTAGATCTCCTCCTCGATCTGGGTGCGGACGGCGCTCTCGACGTCCGCGTCGGTGGCGGCCCCCATCTCCTGGAGGACCTCCCCCAGGCGCCTCCCCTCGGCCTGCTGCTTCCCGAGCGCCTCCTGGAGCTGCTCCGCGGTGATGACGCCGTAGCGCAGGAGGATGCGGCCCAGGCTGTCCTGCCCCTTGCGGCCCCGGGAGAGCATGGAGACGCCCTCCCGCGAGAAGTAGATGCTCTTGCGCGTGTCCCCGTCGAACAGGACCAGCGAGCCCTCCTTCTGGTTGATGGAGAGCATCTGGAGGACGTTGGCGAGATCGACGCTCTGGAGGTTGCCCTTGAGGGACATGTTCGGGGGGCGAGGATAAACGCCCCCCCCGGCGGCTTCAAGACTTGGCGGGCGGGACATCCGCGGCCGGGGAGGCGACGGCGGCCGCGCGGAGGGCGAGCGCCCCCTCCCCGGGGAGCGGTGGCGGGCGGCGGCCCTCCAGCAGCGCCCGGACCCCGGGCCCGGCGGCGGCCCCGGGGGCGCGGGCGAGGAGGTCCGCGAGCAGGGTCCGGGCGTCCCTCTCCGGGTCCCCGGAGCGGCGGTCCCGGAGGTCGGCGAAGTTGAACCTCCGGGCGTCCAGGCGGACCGCCTCCTCCGGGCCCCCGTAGAGGAGGAGGACGGCGATCTCCTCGCGGGCGACGGAGGCCCGGGCCGGGGGGCGCCCCTCGGGGCCGGCCTCCCCCTGCGCCCCGGCGAAGGAGGAGCGCCGGAAGGTCGAGTCCCAGGGGTCCCTCTCGACGGCGAGCGCCCGCTCCTCGACCCGGAGGATCGTCGCCGCGTCGGCGGCCCGCAGCCGGGAGTGGGGGAGGACCGGGCGGCCCCCCCCCGAGGACCCGAGGACGCGGAGCCCCCCGTCCTCCACCGCGGCCCGGAGGACGACCAGGGGCTCCAGCGGCGCGGGGATCGCGGGCACCGACGCGGCGCCGGGGCCCGCGGCCCTCCCGCGGCCCTTCCACGGACGCAGCACCCAGGCCCGGCTCCCGTACCTCTCCCGCTCGAGAACGGCGGCGCGCTCCTCCTCGGCCGCGGCGGGATCCGAGGCCTCCGCCGCGGCCTCGAGGACGCGCTCGAAGCCCCGGACGAGCGCGTCCTCCAGGTCTCCCCGGTCCACCGGGCTTCCCCCGCGCTCCCCGGAGACGCTCGTCGCCCCCGGCGCGGTCCCGTTGGGGGAGAGGGGGACGCTCCCGTGCTGGAGGAACGCGGTCCGGGTGCGGCGCTGGGCGGAGCCCACGATCTTCCGTCCGCGGGCGACGAGGTCGATGGCGGCGGTGCGTGCGAAGCAGAAGAATGGATCTGCGCCTTTCACTTCGTCCACCCCGCGAAGGTAGGCCTCCACCCCGACCTCCGCCAGCGCTTCCTGGATGGCCCTGTGGATCCAACCGTAGGAATCCGCGATCACCCGCGGGATCCGCAGGTCGTCCGCGGGGAGGACCACGGAGTAGGTGACCTCGTCCGCGTGCAGGATGGCGCCCCCGCCCGTGGCGCGCCGGGTCACCCCGAGGCCCGCCCGGTCGAAGGGGGCGAGGTCCTCCTCCTCCACCCGCTGGAACCAGCCGAGCGAGAGGGCCCAGGGGTCCCAGCCGTAGAGTCGGACCGTCGGGACGGGGACGGCGCCGGAGCCCGCGAGCGCCTCGTCCAGCGCCATGTTCCGGGCCCCGGGGAGTGCGGGCGATCGGATCAGGCGGAAGGTCTTCCTGCGCATTGTCCTTGATCCTATTGTGGACTCTCCATGCCATCCCGATCAGGACGCGCTGTCCCTGGCGGACGGCTCCGCCGCATCGCCCGCCTCGCCCGGATCGCCGCCTGCGCCGCGCTCGGCCGCGAGGCGGACCTCCTGCGCTCGTTCCGCTCCGCCCGGCGGGCCCGCGTCCCCCTCGCGGCCCTCCGCGAGACGCTCCTCCAGGTCTACCTCTTCGCGGGCTTCCCGCGGACCGTGAACGCGCTGGACGTGCTGGAGCGGGCCCGGGGCCCCCTTCCCGCCGCCTCTCCGGAGAGGCTCCCCCCGGGCGCGGCGAGGCGGTCCTTCCTCCGCCGCCGCGGGCGGGCCCTCTTCGACAGGGTGTACGGCGGGGATGCGCAGACGGTGCTCGATCGGATCGGAAGGCAGCAGAAGGAGTTCCGCTCCTGGATCCTCGAGGACGCCTATGGAAAGGTCCTCGCCCGACCGGGGCTGGAACCCGCAGAAAGGGAGTGCCTCGCGGTGGCGCTGCTGGCCGTCCTCGACCTCCCGCGCCAGCAGGCGGCCCACCTTCGGGGGGCGCTGCGCTGCGGGGCGGCGCCCGGCGCCGTGGAGGCGGCCCTGGCGGCCGTCGAGGGGATCGCCCCGCGCCGGGCCGTCGCCTTCGCCCGGGCGCGGCTCGCCGGGGAGGTGGAGGCCGGGGTCCCCCGGTCCGGCGGACGCCGCTAGAATCGGGGCGTCCCGCGTCCGTCCAGGAAGAGGAGACTTCCATGGTCCTCGTTCGGGGAACGCTCGCTCTCGTCCTCCTCCTCCCCGCCGGCGTGGCGGGGTGCGCCTCGGGCGGGACGCAGCCTCCATCCGTCACCGCGGAGGAGCCCGTCCCCGCGCGGTTCGTGGAGGTGCAGGCACTCTTCCCCGACGGAGCCCGGGCGGACAACGCCGTCGTGGGGCTCCAGGTCCTCGGCCCCCAGGGGTACTACCGCACCGTCGAGAAGCGGACCGTCGCCGCCACGCTCCAGTTCCCGCTGCCCGGGGCCGGACGCTACCGCGTGGCCGCGCTCGATTCCCCCGGCGTCTTCGAGGGTTGGATGCACTGGGGCGAGACCCGGGACCCCCATGTCGAGTTCGAGGCGGGCGTCGAGGAGTCGGAGGGCCGCCGGATCCGGCTGGTGGTCCCGCGGCCGGGAGACCTGGATGTCGTCGTGCGGGAACCGCCCGAGGCGGCGGGGAAGCCCTCCTGGGTGAGCCTCCGGCGGCGGAGGGCGGACGGTTCGCTCGTCCCCTACCACGCGCAGCCGAAGGTGGAGGTCGATCATCCGGAGGGACCGGGCGGACCCGCCGTGCACCGTTTCCGCGGGCTCCCCGAGGGCTCGTGGCGGCTGCGGTTCTTCTCGCGGGGCAGCGCCTGCCAGTGGAGGGACATCGAGGTCGCGGCGGGCTCCGTCACCATCGTCGTGCTGGAACCGGGGCCCGGCCCCGCCGCGCGGGAGGTCTCCTACGAGGGGCCTCCGTCCCGGAACGGCCGCGGGATCTCCTACAACCTGAATCCCGTCGATTCCGGGAACCCCGCCGTGGCCTTCGGGCTGATCTCCGAACCGGGACACCGGGCGACCCTCGAGGGCGCTTCCCCCGGCCGCTACTTCCTCCTCCTGTGGGAGCAGGGGCTCGACCTCCGCCTCGACCTGGCAGCGGACTCCCCGGGCCCGATCCCGATCTCCGCGCCACCCGATTTCGCCTCGGGGGGCCGGTCGCACCTCCGGGTCCGCATGGTCCGGAGGGGCGAGAGGGTGGAGGGGCCGCTCGTGGCGCTCGCGCCGAAGAAGGGCCGCGCCCCGGCGGCGGGAGACTGGTTCCGCTTCACCCAGCGGACGGGGACGGGGTGGTTCGAGTTCGAGGGGCTCCCGAGGGGGGAGTACGAGGTGTTCCTCTTCGACGGGGTGCTGGGGGCGACCCTCGGCCTGGGCCCCTACCCGGTGGTCCGCCCGGTGCGCCTCGGCGAGAGGGACGCCGTCGATCTGGAGGTCGACCTCGGCGACCTCACGCCAGGGTGACGAGCGGGTCGCCCCGGGCGACGGTGGAGCCGGGGGCGACGTGGAGGCGGAGGACCCTCCCCGCGCGGTCGGCCCGGACCTCGTTCTGCATCTTCATGGCCTCCAGCACGAGGAGCGGCGCCCGCTCGGCCACCGTCGCCCCCTCGGCGACCAGCACCTCGCGCACGATGCCCGGCATGACCGATCGGATCACACGCGGCCCCGCGGCGTGGGGCGGACGGACCGCATGGGCCGCGGCCTCGCGCTCGTCCTCCACCTCGACGCGGAAGGAGCGGCTCCCCAGCATGACCGTCTCCCCCTCCCCGTTCCCGGAGACGACGACGCAGTGGGCACGGCCGTCCATCCGCAGAGTCCACGCCCCGTCGCCGCGGATCCGGCGCATCTCGGACTCCACCTCCCGGCCGTCGACGAAGACGCGGGTGCGGTCCCCCTTCTCGTCCACCTCCACGGCGAGCAGGACGCCGTCCACGCGGACCGCGTACCTCACCGGGGGAACTCCCCGTTGGGCGTCCAGCGGCGCGCGGCCGCGATCCAGGGGGAGGCGGCGGCGGCCGGGGCGGCGGCGCGCGGGGCCCGCGCCCGGCGGTGCAGGACCGCGGCCACCGCCGCCACGGCCGCGAGGTCCCCCGGGGGCTCCGGCTCGAGCAGGCGCCGTCCCGGACCCTCGAGCAGCGAGGTGTCGTAGTTCCCTTCGGCGAACTCCGGGAGGTCCATCAGGCGGCGCAGGAAGGGGACCGTCGTCCGGACCCCGGCGATGACGGTCTCGTCCAGCGCGGTCCGCATCCTCGCGAGCGCCGCCGCCCGGTCGGGGCCCCAGGCGATGAGCTTCGCCAGCAGCGGGTCGTAGTGGACGCCCACCTCCATCCCCTCGAAGAGCGCCCCGTCGAAGCGGATTCCGGGCCCCGAGGGCGCCTCGAAGTGGGCGACGGTCCCCGTGGAGGGGAGGAAGCCGTCCTCCGGGTCCTCGGCGCAGATCCGCGCCTCGATGGCGTGGCCCCGGGGGGCGGGGGCGCGGCCCGCGAAGGAGACGGCCTCCCCGCCCGCCACCCGCAACTGCTCGCGAACGAGGTCCACGCCGAAGACCTCCTCGGTGACCGGGTGCTCGACCTGGATGCGGGTGTTCGTCTCGAGGTAGAAGAACCGCTCGCCCTCGTCCACGAGGAACTCGACGGTGCCGGCGTTGCGGTACCCGACGGCGGCGGCCGCGCGGACGGCGGCCTCGGCGAGGCCCCGGCGGGCGGCCGGGGAGAGGCGGTTCGCGGGGCACTCCTCGACCACCTTCTGGTGGCGGCGCTGGACCGAGCACTCCCGCTCCCCCACGGCGACCGTGTTGCCGTGGCCGTCGGCCAGGATCTGCACCTCGATGTGGCGGGGCCGGGCGACCGCCTTCTCCAGGTAGACCTCCCCGCGCCCGAAGGCGGAGAGGGCCTCGGAGCGGACCCGGTCGAAGGCCTGGGCCATCTCCCCGGCTCCCCGCACGAGGCGGATCCCCTTCCCGCCGCCCCCCGCGGAGGCCTTGAGGAGGACGGGGTACCCGAGGCGCTCCGCCTCCCGGGCCGCCTCCGCGGCGTCGGCCAGAGGGTCGAGGGTCCCCGGCACGACGGGGACCCCGGCGGCCGCCATGGCGCGGCGGGCCGGGATCTTCTGCCCCAGGACCCGCATGCACTCCCCGGAGGGGCCGACGAAGACGAGCCCCGCGGCGGCGCAGGCGTCGGCGAAGTCCGGGTCCTGGGAGAGGAAGCCGTAGCCCGGGTGGACGGCGTCGGCGCCCGTGCGGCGGGCCGCGTCGATGAGGCGGTCCCGGTCGAGGTAGGAGAGCCGCGCCTCGGCGGGGCCGACGGGGACGGCCTCGTCGGCGAGGCGCGGGTGGAGTGCCGAACGGTCGGCCTCGGAGTAGACCGCCACCGTGCGGATCCCCAGCGAGCGGGCGGCCCGCAGCACCCGCACGGCGATCTCGCCCCGGTTCGCGACGAGGAGCTTCCGGATCACGCCGGGATCGTACCGGACGTCGCCGTGGCGAACCCGGCCGTTTCGTCGGAGGTCCGCCGGCGGCCTTCGCGGGGTCGAGCACCCCGCGACGGAGCCCTGAAAAAAGGGGTCGGGTCCGGCCTCTGGCTGTCCAATCTTGTTATGCATTGTTATACAGAATCGGAGGGCGCGGGATGACCCACCTCCACGTGCCGGACGGGGTCCTGCCCTGGTGGCTGATCGGCCTCTCGCTCCTCCTCGGGGGGGTGGCGGTGCTGGGGGTCCTCCGCATCGGGACGGGAGCGTGGCGGGTGCGTTTCCACTCCCGGATCGGCGTCGCAGCCGCGGCGCTGACGGTGGCCCTGTCCCTTCCCATCGGGGCGGCGCACCTCTCGCTGGCCCCGCTCGCCGGGATGCTGCTGGGCCCTGCCGGGGGCTTCCTCGCGGCGTTCCTCGCCAACGCCTCCGTGGCGGCCGTCGGGCACGGCGGGGTCACCGCCATCGGGGTGAACGGCCTCTTCCTCGGACTCCAGGCCGCTGCCGGCGCGCTCCTCTTCCGCCTCTTCCGCGGCCCCCTCGGTGTCCGGGGGGGGGCCGGGGTGGCCGCCGGCCTCGTCCTCGTCCTCGCCTCGGCCGGCGCCCTGGCGGCCCTGCGGGCCCTGCCCCTCGCCCCCGATGCCGACGGTCACCACGGGCATGAGGGCATGGACTGGGGGGTCTGGGTGGTGGCGGCGTTCGCCCTGGCGGTGACCATCGCCGAGGTCCACCTCACCATCTCGGTCATGCACTTCCTATCGAGGGTCCGGACCGACCTCGTCCCCGGGGGCCTGGAACCGCCGGCGGCGGCCCCGGGAAGTCCCGCGTGATCGACGAGGAGCTCGACCGGATCGATTCCCTGGCCGCCACGGGGACCTCCCCCGTGCACCGGGCGTCGCCGCTCTCCCGGGTCCTCGCCGCAGCGCTCACCGTCGCGGCGATCCTCGTGGCGGAGGAGCACAGGCCGATCGCGGTCGTGGCCGCGCTCCTCCTGGTCGAGGCGACGATCGCCTGGGCCGGGCCTATCCGGCTCCTCCTGGCGGCCTTCACCCCGCTCCCGTTCTTCATCGTCCTCGCGCTCCTGCGCCTCGGGAGCGACGGAGAGAACGCGGAGATGATGAGCCTCCTTCTATTCCGGGCGGGCGCCTCCGCCATGGCCCTCGTCCTCCTCCTCTCGACGACGACATTCGTCGACGTCCTGCGCGTGCTGGGGCCCCTGCTCCCCCGGGACCTTGCGGCGACGCTGGCCGTCCTCTACCGATCGCTCTTCATCCTGCTGCGCCATGCCGGGCACGTGGGGGAGGTGGCGTGGACCCGCGGGGTGTTCCCCGTGCAGGGCCCGATAGTGGGAGGGCTCCTCCTGCACGCCTTCGAGCGCATGGAGAATGTCGCCTGCGTGATGCACGTCCGAGGAGTGGATCTGCCGGACCCCGACCGGGCCGACGCCTTCCGCCCCCGGCCGCTGGACCTCCTACCGCTCGCCCGCGGCGTCGCGGCCCTGGCCCTCTCGCTCGCGAGCCTCCGCCCTTGAGCGTCCCCGCCGTTTCCGTCCGCGGACCCTGGCACCGCTTCCCCGACGGGACCGTGCTTGATCTCCGCCGGCTCTCCTTCGAGGTCGCGGCCGGGGAGAGGGTCGCTTTCCTCGGTGGTAACGGGAGCGGGAAGTCCACGGTGATCCACGCGCTCGTGGGGCTCTTCAGCGTGGGCTCCGGCGAAGTGCGCGTCTTCGGCGAGGACCCGGAGACCGCCTGGCCGAAGATCCGCCACCGCGTCGGCGTCGTCATGCAGCACGTGGACGACCAGCTCCTCGGGCTCACCGCGCTGGACGACATCGAGCTTGGGCTGCGGGCCCACGTGAAGGACCGGGGCGAGCGCCGGGAGCGGGCGCGGGCGGCGCTGCGGCGGCTGGGGGCCGAGGGCTTCGCCGACCGCGTGCCGCACTCCCTGTCCGGGGGGGAGAAGCGCCGCGTGGCCGTGGCCGGGGCGCTCGCCCACGGCCCCGACCTCGTCGTCCTGGACGAGGTCTTCGGGGCGCTCGACCTCGGCGCCCGGGACGAGGTGATGGGTGTCCTCCTGGAGGAGCACCGGGCGCGGGGGGCGGCGCTGCTGGTCGTCACCCACGACGTGGGCTGGGCCCCGGAGTTCGCCGACCGGGTCGTGGTCCTGCTCCGCGGGAAGGAGCCCTGGGCGGGCCCGCCGCTGGGGCTGGTCTCCCGGGAGGGGATCGCCGCGCTGGAGGAGGCCGGGCTCGAGCCGCCCCCGCTCTTCGTGCTCGCGGCCGAGGTCGCCGCGCAGACGGGGCGGGCCCCGCCCTCCGCCCGCACGGGGGACCTGCTCGGGTTCTGCCGGGGACCGGGGCGTTGAAAGTCGTCCCCCCGGCGCCCTCCGCGGCAGACTCGGCGGCCTGGAACCCGAGGAGGAGAGCCCCTTGTACGACCCGAACATGGTGCAGCCGATGCGCGAGGAGGTGACGCGGCTCGGCGTGAAGGAGCTGCGGACACCCGCCGAGGTGGACGCGGCGCTCAAGGGCGAGGCGGCCACGGGCACGACGCTCGTCTTCGTCAACTCCGTCTGCGGCTGCGCCGCCGGGAACGCCCGCCCGGCGCTCCGGATGACGCTGGAGAAGGGCGCCCGCCCCGACCACGCCTACACGGTCTTCGCCGGCCAGGACCGCGAGGCCACGGAGCGGGCCCGCTCCTTCTTCGAGGGCCAGCCGCCGTCCTCACCCGCCTTCGCGCTCTTCGCCGACGGGAAGCTCGTCGGGATGCTCCACCGCCACGACATCGAGGGGCGCATGGCGACGGACATCTCCCGCGACCTCGTCGAGGCGCTGGGGAAGTTCGGGGCGAAGGCGCCGGGGTAGCGGCCGCCTCCCGGAGAGGCCTACCCGGCCGCGGGTCCCCGGAGCACGAACAGGGCCAGCAGGATCCCGAAGACGAGGAGGAGGACCAGCGGGTGGGCGGCCCGCAGGAGCGGGCGGGCCCGGGCGGGGTCCAGCGTCCCCTTCGCGAGCCCCTTGAGCGGCCGGATGACGAGGACGTGCTCGACGATGAGGAGCGCGGCGACGAGCGTGAGCTTCATGTGGAAGGCCGCCTGGCGGAAGTAGGAGCGCCCCTCGGGGTCGACGATGAGCAGGTAGAGGCCGCTCGCGACCATGAGCGCCCCGAAGGGCAGCACGAGCCAGAGGTAGAGCCGCCGTCCGAGCGCCGCCGAGGCCGCCCGCGACTCCGGGGGGGCGTCCGCCAGGAGGGCAAGCAGCCTCGACTCCAGGATCACCCCGCCGGCGTACACGAGGACGCCGAGGATGTGGAAGAGGTGGAGCCACCCGGCGGACCCGCCGGGCGCCGCCGTCACGGCCTTCGCGGCCTCTTCCATGGGCGGGCATCCTCCCCGCGGCGGGGCCGACGGCCATCATTTCCCGCCCCGGCGGGGAAGGTGGCGAGCCGGGGGCGGCGGAATAGGATTCCCGTTCCCACCACGGAGGCCAGGCCATGGCGAAGGCGAAGAAGGCCTCGAGACCTAAGGCCGGAGGAGGCGGGCAGAGGCGCGTGCTCGTCCTCGCGGCGACGCGCAAGGGGCTCTTCCTCCTGCGGTCGGACGGGACGCGGCGCGCCTGGCGGCAGGACGGGCCGCACTTCCTCGGGTGCATCATCCACCACGCGGTGCTCGATCCCCGGGACCGCCGGACGGTCCTGGCCGCGGCGCGCACGGGCCACCTCGGGCCCACGGTCTACCGCTCCCGGGACCTCGGCCGGACCTGGAAGGAGTCCGCCCGCCCCCCGCAGTTCCCGAAGGTCCCCGAGGGGCAGAAGGGCCGCGCGGTGAACCACACCTTCTGGCTCACCCCGGGCCACGCCTCGGAGCCGGGCGCCTGGTACGCGGGCACCTCGCCCCAGGGGCTCTTCCGCTCGAGGGACGGGGGGGAGACCTGGGACCCGGTGGCGGGCTTCAACGACAACCCGATGTGGGGGAAGTGGACCAGCGACGGGCAGGACGGGACCCCCGACGGGCCGAAGCTGCACTCGATCCTCGTGGACCCGCGGGACCCGGCGCACCTCTACTTCGGCCTCTCCAGCGGCGGCGTCTTCGAGAGCGCCGACGCCGGGGCCTCCTGGCGGCCGCTCAACAAGGGGGTGGTTGCCGACTTCCTCCCCGTGAAGGACCCGGAGTACGGCCACGACCCGCACTGCCTCGTCCAGCCCGCGTCCCGCCCGGACCGCCTCTACCAGCAGAACCACTGCGGCTTCTACCGCATCGACCGCCCCTCGGACCGCTGGGAGCGCGTGGGGAGGAACATGCCGAAAGCGGTGGGCGACGTGGGCTTCCCGGTCGTCGTCCACCCGCGCGACCCGGAGAGGATCTGGACCGTGCCCATGGACGGCACCACGGTATGGCCGCGCACGAGCGTCGGGGGAAGGCCCGCGGTCTTCGAGTCCCGGGACGGCGGCGGGCGCTGGCGGCGCCACGACCGGGGCTTCCCGCGGAGGCAGGCCTGGTGGACCGTGAAGCGACAGGCCTTCGCCGCCGACGGGCGGGATCCGGTGGGCCTCTACCTCGGGACCACGGGCGGCGAGGTCTGGGCGAGCCGCGACGAGGGGGCCTCCTGGCGGTGCGTCGCCCGCCACCTCCCGCAGGTCTACGCCGTGACGGCGGCGGAACCGGCTTGAGGGTCCGGCTCCCGAGCCCGCTCGACTCCTACACGGGGGGGCTCCGCACGGTGGACCTCCCCGGCGGGGACCTCGGGGCGGTGCTCGCGGCGCTCGACGCCCGTTTCCCCGGAGCGCGCTTCCGCATCGTGGACGAGCAGGGCCGCGTCCGCACGCACATCAACGTCTTCGTCAACGCCGAGAGGGTCGGGGACCTCGGGCACCCCCTCGCCCCGGGGGACGAGGTGATGATCGTGGCGGCGCTGAGCGGGGGTTAAGGCTTCCGCTTCGCGGCCTCTTCGGCCGCCGGGGTCCCCTCGAACTCCTTCGCCACCCCGGCCCAGGCCTCCTCTGCCTCCTTCGCCTTCCCGGCGCGGGCGAGGCGGTCGGCGGCGCGGAGCGCGAGCCAGGCGCGGTGCTCCCTCTCGGCGGAGGCCCAGGCCTCCTTCTTCGAGGCGTCCTTCGCGACGCCGTCCAGGATCCCCTTCGCCTTCGCAGCGGAGGGGAGGCCGGGGAAGTCGCGCAGGACCTGGAAGAGCGCGGCGATCCCGCCCGCCGCGTCGTCCCCCTCGAGGTCCATCTTCGCCACGTCCACGAGCCCCGAGGCCTCGTCCGCGTCCATCCGGCGGAGCATCTCGTCGAGCGACTCCCGCAGCGGGCTCCCCTTCGCCGCCGCGTCCCGCAGCGCCGCCATGTCCTCCACCGCGGCGCCCGGGTCCTTCCCCTCCTTCCGAAGCCGCAGCGCCTTCCCCAGCGCCGCCCAGGTCTCCTTCGCCTTCGCCGGGGTCTGCCCGCCCCGGAAGGCCCCCAGGGCCTTCCTCGCACGTTCGAGGTAGGTCCCCTTCACCTGGGCCTGCATGTGATCGAGGCGCGTCCCCGGGATCTCCCGGCCCGTGGGGTCCGCGAAGATGACGATGGGCACCTGGATACCCGCGTTGAAGTACCGGCTCACGGCCCGGGCGTAGGCGTCCGAGGTGAGGCGGGGGTGGGCGAAGAGGGGGACGAACTCGGCGACGACCTTGCGGGCCTCGTCGTCGGCGTAGACGGCGGCATCCAGCCGCCGGCAGCGGCTTCAGTCGTCGTTGGCGAAGGAGACGAGCACCGGCACGCCGCGCTCGGCGGCGGCGGCCAGCGCCCCGTCCCAGTCGTTGACCCAGCCGATCCCCCCGGGGATCTCGTTCGAGGGCGCGGCGGCCGGGGCCGCCAGGGCGACGGTGAGGGCGGCGAGGGCGATCGAGGTGCGGATGGACATGAGGGCCTCCTTCGAGGTGCGGCGGTTCCAAGGGCCGGCGGGGCAAGCCCCGCCGCACCAGAGACTACCTCGGGAACTTCGCCTCCAGCGTGACCTCCTTGCCGTCGCGCAGGACCTTCACCACCGCCGTCTCCCCGGCCTTCGCCGCCCGCAGCGCGGGGGCGAGCGTCGATCCGCCGGGGACCTCGAGGCCCGCGAAGGAGAGGATGCGGTCCCCCGCCTTGAGACCCGAGGCCTCGGCGACGCTGCCGGGGGCGACCTCCTCGACGAGCGCGCCGCGGCCCCCGTCGACCTCGGCCCCGTAGACGACGCCGAAGACCGGCCCCGGGGGGCCGGGGAAGCGCACGCGGAGGTCCAGCGTCTCCTCCCCGCGGGCGACGCGGGCCGGGACCTCGTCTCCCGGCCGCACGAAGTTCAGCGCGGTCCGGAGGTCCGCCGGGCCGCCGACCTCCCTCCCCCCGAGGGAGAGCACGCGGTCCCCGGGCTTCATGCCCGCGGCCTCGGCGGGGGAGCGGGACGCGACCTCGCGCACCGAGGCCCCCTTCCCGTCGGCCTCCTCCTCGAGCACGACGCCGAGGACCACGCGGCCCCGCCGGTTCATGGAGAACTCCCCGGCGGGGAGCGGCTTGAAGGCGGGGCGGCCGTCGGCGTCGGCCAGCGCCCGCGCGACGCGGGCCGTCATCGTCGCCACCCTCGCGGCGCCCTCGGCGTCGACCTTCCACCAGTCGTCGCCGGGGCGGTGGTAGTCGTCGTGGAGGCCGGTGAAGAGGAACAGCGTCGGGACCTTCGCGTTGTAGAAGGAGAGCCCGTCGCTGTTGGCCATGCCGGAGTTGGTGAAGTTCAGCTCCAGGCCGAGGCCCTCGGCGGCCGCCTTCGCGGCCTCCCGCAGCCCCGTGCCGCTGTCCGCGCCCACCACGTCGAACTGCCCCGCGCGGTAGCGGCCGACCATGTCGAGGTTCACCATGGCGGCGACGCGGTCGAGCGGGACGAGCGGCGCTGCGACGAAGCGGGCCGAGCCCAGGAGCCCCTTCTCCTCCCCGGAGAAGGCGAGGAAGAGCAGGCTGCGGCGCGGGGGCTTCCCTCCGAGCGCGAAGTGCTCCGCCACCTCCAGCAGGGCGGCGGTGCCCGAGGCGTTGTCGTCGGCCCCGTTGTGGACCTCCCCGTAGCGCCGCGGGTCGAGCCCGCCGCCCGGTCCCCTCCCCACGTGGTCGAAGTGGGCGCCGACGACGACCCACTCGTCCCGGAGCGCCGGGTCGGAGCCGCGGAGGATCCCCGCGACGTTCTCGGTCCTCTCCCGGACCATGGTGGTCTTCAGCCGCAGGCGCACGCCGGGGATCTCCCGGGAGGCCGGGGCGTCGGCCTCGTCCACCTCCCTCTGGAGGCCCTCCTGGGTGAGCCCGGTCCCCCCGAGGAGCGCCGCGGCGAAGGCGCGCCCCGCGAGCGCCACCGGCACCCCGGCGTCCCCGGGGAGCCCGACCGAGGTCTGCGCGACGCGGTCCTCCTCGTGGTTGAGGAGGTCGTTGACGATGACCACCGCCGCGGCGCCGGCCTTCCGCGCGGCCTGGACCTTGTACGGGAACAGGGAGTGGCGCGTCATCCGGTCCCCGTTCCAGCGGGACTTCGGGTCCTTCTCCCGCGGCTCGTGGCGCAGGAGGAGGACCGCCTTCCCGGTGCAGTCGAGGCCCGCGAAGTCGTCGTACTTCTGCTCGGGGTCCTGGATCCCGTAGCCCGCGAAGACCGCGGGCGCGTCCACGTCGCCCGCGCCGGAGCCGCCCATGACGATGTAGTCCTTCCCGATCTCGAAGGGGACCGGGGCGGCGCCCTCGCGCAGGACCGAGAGGGCGCAGCCCGCCGGGACGGGCTCGCCGACGGGGAGCTCCCAGGGCTGGAGGTGGCCCGGCGCCTTCTCCGGCGCCTCGAGCCCCATCTTCGCCATGCGGCCGGCGATCCAGAGGGCCGCCTCGCGGCACTCCGGGGACCCGGTCTCGCGCCCCGCGCGGGCGTCGTCGGAGAGCCAGGCGTCGGCCCACAGGAGCTCCTCCGGCGTGATGGCGGCGGTGTGGGCGGGCTCCGGGGGGAGCGGACGGACGGCCTCCTCCCCGGCGGACGCGGCGGCGGCGGCGAGCGCGGGGAGGAGCAGGGTCCAGGGACGGCGGCGGTTCATGGGGTCTCCGGGGGGACGGTGCGAGGGACGAAGTATATGGGCCGCGGGCGCCCACTCCCCACGACCTACCTCGCGGCCTTCCGCCCCTCGAGGATCTCCACGGCCATCCGCACCGCCTCGGCGGGGGAGGAGGCCTCGCGAACGCCCCCCCCGGGCGGGAGGCGCGAGGGGTCGAGCGACCAGGTCCCGAGCCCGATGACCGGCGTGCCGCGCTTGAGCGCCAGCGCCACCTCGGAGAGGGTCCCCAGGCTCCCCCCGACGGCGATGACGACGCTGCCGGCGGCCGCGACGACGGCGTTGCGGGCGTCGCCGAGCCCCGTGGGGATCGCCACCTCGACGAAGGGGTTGGCGTCGGCGGCGTCGGTGCCGGGGAGCAGCCCCAGCACGAGCCCGCCCCCCTCCCGCGCCCCGCGGGAGGCCGCCTCCATCACGCCGCCGAGGCCCCCCGTCACGACCACGAAGCCCGCCCGGGCGAGCAGCCGCCCCGCCTCCCGGGCCGCCGCGTACTCCTCCCGGGAGCAGGAGGAGCCGCCCGCCACCGCGCAGACCGGCCGGTTCATGGCCCCGAGTCTCCCACGCCGCCCTCCCCCGGGGAAGGAGGCGTCCCCCGCCCCCGGCGCCGCCGGAGGAGGACGTAGCCCGCCACGAGGAGGACGAGGGCCGGCAGCACCCAGACGAGGAAGACGCGCGTGGATTCGTCCTTCACGCGGGCGAGGTCGAGGCGGTCTCCCGCCTTCCCGATGGACCACCCGATCCCCGCCAGCACCGCGCACCAGATCCCGGCGCCGAGGCCCGTGTAGAAGCCGAACCGGGCGAGGTTCATCCGGGCCATGCCGGCCGGCAGCGAGATCAGCTGGCGCACGACGGGGATGAGCCGTCCGACGAAGGTCCCGATCTCCCCGTGGCGGGCGAAGAAGGCCTCGGCGCGGTCGATGCCCTTCGCGCTCACGAGGAACCACTTCCCGTGGCGGTGGAAGAAGGGGCGGCCGAGGCGTATGGCGATCCAGTAGTTGAAGTAGGCGCCGGCCAGCGACCCGGCGATGGACCAGACGAGGATCCACGTCATCGACATCCTCCCCTGCGCGGCGAGGTAGCCCGCCGGGGGCACCACGACCTCGCTCGGGAAGGGGATGAAGGAGGATTCGATCGTCATCAGGACGAAGATACCGGCGTAGCCCCCCTTCTCGACGAGGTCCACGTTGAGCTGCAGGAGGTCCCGGATCCACTCGAGCACGGGGTCAGGCCCCGAACTGCCGCAGGTGGTGGTCGAGGTGCTTCCACTGGGCGCGGCCCCACTCCTCGCCGGTCATGCGGCCGAGGAAGGCGTGGGTCTGCCGGGAGGCGGCGTCGGGCCCTGCGTCGGCGAACCTCCCGACGACGGCGAGAAGGCGCCCGCGCTCCCTCTCGAAGTCGCGGGGGTCCGCGACGAGGAAGACGGGCGCGGTGGGGGCGTTACGGGAGAAGGGCCTGGGCCCCAGGAAGTACCCCTTGAAGACGGGGCCCAGGATCTTCCCGATCCACTTCTGCCTCGTCGGCCGGTCCCCGGTGGCCGCCTCCAGTCCGAGCGTGCAGTGCGCCAGCGCCTGGGCCGCATCCATCCTCCCCCACTGCCGCGGGGAATCGGGCCGGAGCGAGCGGATCCGCTCCTCGATGCGGGCGCGGTCTGCGGGCGCGAAGAGGTTTTCCATACGGTGCCTGACACCTTTTGTTGGCGCCCCGGCCTTTCGCGTCGCCGGTCGGGCCTGCACCAACAAAAGGTGTCAGGCACCGTACGGCGGATCCGCTCCCGGCCGGGCGTCCTCGACCATCATCTCCGCCTCCTCGGCGCCGCGGAAGCGGTTCAGCGCCGGGCGGTAGGCGATCGAGAGCCGGCCCGAGGGGTGGGAGAGGACCTCGCCCATGCGGGAGGCCCCTCCGAACCAGACCGCGCGCCGGGCCGCCCCGTCCTTGCCCCTGACGAAGAAGGAGACGTGGTCCCCGCTGCGGCCCATGGTCCGGGGCGTCCCCACGGGCTCGAGGTCCCCGGCCGCGAACCGCGGCGGGGGGTTCCCCTCCCCGAAGGGCCCCAGGCGCTCCAGCGTGCGGAGCAGGGGGACCTCCAGCGCTCCCGGCGGGACGAGCGCGTCCAGCAGGAGGGCGGGGACGCGGCTCTCCGCGGGGAAGTGGTCCTCGGCGTGGCTCGCGAAGGCCTCGGTGAACTCCGCGACCCGGTCCCGGCGGATGGTGAGCCCCGCCGCCGCCGCGTGTCCCCCGTGCGCCTCGAGGTGGCCGCCGCAGGCGGTGAGCGCCCGCTCGAGGTGGAAGCCGTCCACGGTCCGGGCGGAGCCCCGGCCCGTCTCCCCGTCCATGGCGACGACCACCGCGGGCCGGTAGAACTCCTCGGCGATGCGCGCCGCCACGATCCCGACGACGCCCGCGTGCCATCCCTCCGAGGCGAGCACGATGCCCGCCGGCGGCCGCCCGGCCCCGTCCCGGGGGACGAGGCCGCGCGCCTCGGCGAGGATGCGGCGCTCGATCTCCCTCCGCGCCCGGTTCTCCCCGTCCATCTCCTCGGCCAGCGCCCGCGCCCGGGCCGGGTCGTCGGTGGTCAGCAGTTCCAGCGCCCGGCCCGCGTCCCCCAGCCGCCCCGCGGCGTTGATGCGGGGAGCCAGGCGGAAGGCCACGTCCTCCACGTCGGGCGCGCGGTCCCCCAGGCGCGAGACCTCCAGCAGCGCCCGGATCCCGGGGGACGGGTTCCTCCGCAGGAGCGCGAGCCCGTAGACCACCGCCACGCGGTTCTCGTCGACGAGGGGGACGACGTCCGCCACGGTGGCCAGCGCGACCAGCGCCAGCGACTCGGTGAGGCGCTCCTTCAGCGGGGAGGCCACCCGGGTGCCGCCGCCCAGCCTCCGCGCGACGGCCCAGGCGACCTTGAAGGCGACGCCCGTGCCGCAGAGCCAGGGGAAGGGGTAGGCCGGGGTCCCGTCCGGGGCCGTGGCGCAGGGGTTGACGAGCGCGACCGCTGCCGGGACCGGCCCGTCGCCCGGGAGGTGGTGGTCGGTCACCACGACATCCACCCCGAGGGTCCGGGCGAGCGCGATCTCGGCCACCGCCTTCGACCCGTGGTCCACGGTGCAGATGACCTTCACCCCGTCGGCCGCGAGCAGGCGCACCGCGTCGGCGTTGAACCCGTAGCCCTCGGTCCTCCGGTCGGGGAGGTAGGGCCGGACGTCGGCCCCCGCGGCGCGGAGGAACGAGAGCAGGAGCGCCGTCCCGCAGATCCCGTCCACGTCGTAGTCACCGTAGACCGCGATCCGCTCCCTCCCGCGCACCGCGGCGGCGAGGCGCGCCGAGGCCTCCGCCATCCCCGGGAGGAGGTCGGGCTCGTGCATGTGGGCGATGTCGGGCCTGAGGAACCGCCGGGCCGCGTCCGGATCCGTCACCCCCCGCCGCGCGAGGAGCAGCGCGGCGAGCGGGTGGAGGTCGAGCGCCTCCGCCAGCGCCCGGGCCTCCTCCCGCGGGGCCTCGGGGAGGACCCAGCGGGCGCGGGGAAGGACGTAGGGACCAGGGCCCTCGATCACGGGGTCACTCTACGGCCCCGGTGCGACACGGGGGTGGAGAG
>Ga0247727_10006038_pt1 | contig 24040 bp, 25 predicted proteins | sample WisWelCaveWW1625_FD_202498 | JGI IMG/M metagenome (GOLD analysis project Ga0247727, IMG submission 202498) | Biofilm microbial communities from Wishing Well Cave, Virginia, United States - WW16-25 | ecosystem: Environmental > Aquatic > Deep subsurface > Groundwater > Cave microbial mat | place... | reverse complement strand
GAGATTGCGCGCGTTGACCTGGTGAGTCGCTACACGGACTTCACGGTGGGTGTCCCGAGCGGCCTCACCGGCTTCGGCGCGAACGATCCGGATGACCGCCTGATCCGGAGAATGATGCTCGTCTCGCCCTCGTTCCTGGTGGTGCCGGTCGAGAAATGGGAAAGCAAACTGGTGCTCGGGTACATCGGGGTGGGACAGAGGTTCGACACACCTCCGAGTCAATTCGTCAACCACTCGGAGAGCCTGCAACTCAACTGGCAGAACAAAATCGAGGTTGCCGAATGGAACACCGTGATCGTCGGGGGCGAGGCCCGGAACGAGCACACCACCACCGAGGCAAGCAGCGGGGACAATGTCTTCAATCGTGCCACCGAATCGGCCTATTTCTCCGACAGCATCCGTTGGGAGGATTGGTGGGGGTTGACCATGTCCGCGCGCTACGACGATAACGAGAGGTTCCGCGACGTATGGACGTACCGCGCGAGCCAGTTTGTAAAGATACCGGTCACAGATACCCGTCCGCACATGTCGTTCGGGACCGGTTTCCGCGCGCCAACGATTTCGGAGTTGCAGCCGCTTTTCGGCACGTTCTCGGGCGCCAACGCAAGCCTGGTCCCCGAAACGACCGAGGGCTACGACATCGGGGTGACACAGCCTCTCCTCGACGGAAAGCTCGAGGGAGACTGCACCTATTTCTACAACAACATCGTGAACTTCATCGGCACCGATGCCGCCTTTACCTTCCAGAACATTTCCGAGGTCCGTTCGGAAGGGATCGAGACCTCCATGAAATGTCAGGTGACCGATGCACTCTCCATCCGCGGGATGTTCACGCTCATGTCCACGACCTCGAAGGACATCCGCTTCGGCGGGAACGATCTGCCGCGGATGCCCCGGGAATCAGCCTCGTTCACCATCCACTGGCAGCCACTGAAGGAGCTGGAAACGGCGCTCTTGTGGACCTACAATGGAACCACCTTCGACAACGCCACGAACACGCGGGAGCTGCGCGACTTCCACCGTCTGGACCTTTTTGCCGCCTATCAAATCACACCTTATCTGAAGATCTTCGGTCGTGGTGAAAATCTGATCGGTTATCGCTACCAGCAGGCCGCGGGATTCCCGGCATTGGGGCGGACATTTTATGCAGGGGTTGAATTTAACTACTGAGTGAAGTGACCGCGCTATGATTTCCCGAACCAAACAAGCAGTGGTGCTCTGGACCGGAGGCAAGGATTCGTGCCTCGCCCTTCACTGGGCGCGGGATGGTGGTTATCAAATTCAGGCGCTCGTCACCTTCACGCCACCGCAACCCTCCTTCTTGGCTCACCCCTTGAAATTCATGAGTCTCCAGGCCGAAGCCTTGGGACTGCCACACCATCTCGTGCGGATCGATGGAGATGACAAAGCTGTGTGGAAAACGAATTACAGCCGTGCAATCGAGCGACTGCGTTCCGCGTCCGGTGTCAACACATTGGTCACGGGCGACATCGCCGAAGTCGGGGGCGAACCCAATTGGGTGCGTGAGTGTTGCCGGTCGATCGGGGTCGATGTACAGACACCCTTGTGGGGGAAGGATCGACGGGAACTGGTCCATTCGCTGTTGAGCCAGAAATTCGAAGTCATCTTTTCATGCGTCAAAAAACCATGGTTCACGGAAGAATGGCTCGGCCTGACGCTTGACGAGACGGTGATTGATCGGTTGATGCGTCTCGCATCAGAATCGGGGATGGATTTGTGTGGGGAACAGGGTGAATATCACACTCTGGTGTTGGACGCTCCACTTTTCCGGAAGAGGATCCGGTTGGGTGCAAGCGCGGCTCGCACCAGAGATTCATTGATGCATCTGGAATTCCATGATCTGAAAGTGGAGGAGAAGCGGAGTCCTCGAGAAAAGATTTGCCCAAAATGCGGCCGGCCGTTCTTGTGTGGGCCAGCTCATGGCGAGAGCGCCTGCTGGTGCAGTAAGGCTCCTCATCTGCCACCGCCCCTGGAAGGCAACTGCTACTGCGCGGCCTGCCTCGAAGCCGAAGTGATCCAAAGGAAAATTCCATGACAATTCTGCGCATCGCTTCTTTTCTTCCCGCGGCCACCGAAATGGTGTGCGCGCTGGGCTTGATCGACCGTCTCGTTGGGGTTTCCCACGAATGCGACCACCCGGCGGAGGTCCTTGGGAAAACCATCATTGTCGATTGCGAGCTGAAGTTAAAGGGTCTGAGCCCTCGTGAGATCGACGTCGTGGTGTCCCGCCAACTGCGCGAAGGCAAAAGCATCTTTCGTGTCGATGAAAAGGCGTTGAGAGAAATTGCCCCGACGCTGGTGATCACCCAGGATCTATGCCAGGTTTGCGCGCCATCTGGCGATCAACTGGGCAAAGTGCTTTCAACGTTGAAACCGGCGACGGAAGTCATCCACCAGACTCCCGGGTCTTTCGACGATGTTTTTGAAGAACTCCGAATCCTGGCAAGCAAAACTGGAGCAAGCCAGGCAGCGGAATGGCTGGTAGAGGACGCAAAGAAGAGGGTCGCCCGGATCACGGCAGCGACGGCGGGGCTGTCGAAGAAGACGCGTGTCAGTTTCCTGGAATGGGTCGATCCGATCTATTGCAGCGGTCACTGGATCGCCGGTATGATCCGGTGGGCGGGCGGGGAGGACGCGCTCGCCCGGGACGGAGCCGACTCGGTGCGAATTGCATGGGATGAGGTTCGACGCTGTGAACCGGAAGTGATCGTGGTTTCACCCTGCGGTTTCGGGACCGAGCAATCGTTGATGCAGGCTCGTGAACTGAAACTGCTGCCCGGCTGGGGAAACCTGCCGGCGGTGAAAAGCGGCCGGGTCTTTGCAGTTGATGGAAATTCCTACTTCGCTCGACCCGGCCCCAGGTTGATCGATGGATTGGAGCTGTTGGCTCATCTGATCCATCCGGAATTGTTCGAGTGGCATGGAGAAAGGAACGCTTTCCACGCGGTGGTTTGAAATGAAGGCAAAGGAAAAAATCGTGATGTTCTGGAGCGGCGGGAAGGATTCAGCCATGAGCCTGCACAAGATTCTTCAATCGGGCGACTATGAAGTGGCTTGTTTGATCACGACCGTGAATGAACATTACCAGCGAATTTCGATGCATGGTGTGCGACAAAGCCTCCTCGAAAAACAGGCGGCTGCGATTGACATCCCGTTGGAAATCATGTTTGTCAGTCAGCGCAGTTCCAACGAGGAATACGACAAGAAAATGAAGAACATTCTTTCCCATTACAAGAAATCCGGGGTTGAAGCGGTGGTGTTCGGAGACATTTTCCTGGAGGACTTGAGACGCTGGCGTGAAGAGAGACTCACCGCAATCGGCATGAAAGGGCTTTTCCCGATCTGGAAGCTCGACAGCCGGCAACTGCTCGAAGAATTCATCTCGCTTGGATTCAAGTCTGTCATCTGTTGCGTCAATGATGCGTACCTGGACAAGGATGTGGTGGGATGCCTGATCGATCCCGAGTTTGCCAGGACGCTCCCTTCCCAGGTGGATCCATGCGGAGAAAATGGGGAGTATCATTCCTTTGTGTTCGAAGGTCCGGTTTTCAAGCAGAAGCTGTCGATCCGGGTGGGTGAGAAGATTTATCGGCCCGTCGAGCAAACACATCCGGGACGATCGGTTTCTTCTGGAGGCGGCCATGATGGTTCCGGGAAGCCGCAGACTCGCGGTTTCTGGTTTTGCGATCTCATTCCGGAGGAGGACCATGAGTGACCTGAAGACCGCCTCCAACCAGTCTTTCATCCCTTATATCGGGATATCGACAGGGATCCATCTTGTCACGGTGATCGTCGTCGCGGGGTGGTGGGGAACAGCGCAGGTGCAGCATGTATCCGTCTCAGGCGCTCCCGCCCCCATCACTTTAATGATTATGGGTGACTCACTACCCACTGTAAACTCGGGTACGACCCCGCAGAAACAGGATCATCGTGCATTGCCATTGGAAGAGAGTGTGTCCGTCGTGCAGACGATCCGGCCTGCTGAACTTCCGATGCCGGACCATGGTATTCACGACACCAGCAAGATTATGGCGGATATCCCGGTTGAAAAGAAGACTTCATTGGTCCAGACAACTGTGCCACGGATGAACAGGGAGATTGTGAAAGTGGAGGTTTCGGGCGCGGCCCCGAACTTACTCTCCAACCCGATCGGGAAATCCGGACAAGCGAAGGAGAATACGGTGGCCGGAATGACCGACAACTATCTGTCTCACATCCGCCAGCGGATTGAGAATTTCAAGAGGTATCCTCCTATTGCCAGACGTCTCGGAGAGGAGGGTGGAATGCTTTTCAAGGTGGTGATTGACAAAACCGGAAAGCTGGTCCGGGTTGACCTGCTCTCGAGCGAAGCCAGCGAACGCCTCATCACGGCCGGGCAACATGCCATCCAGAATGCAGCACCCTTTGATCGCTTACCCGACGGCTGGACGGATGGTCTCACGCTCCGAATTCCAATCCGCTTCACCATGCCTTCATTTTCGGATGACAGCCCACACGTTAAATGAACTGCGCCATCGGGTCTTCAACCATTCGACGCCTCCTTTGGGCCGGTCTTCTGGTTGGCGTCTGCGCCCTGACAGTCTGGCTCGATCGCCTTTCCCATCCGGCCCCGTCCCTGCCTTCGAAGCCTCTCCGGGTGGTGAGCATGTCTCCGCATGTCACCGAGATGATTTTTGTGCTGGGAGCAGCCGATTGTCTGGTCGGAATATCTGATTATTGTCATCTGCCTGAAGGCAGCGGACCCAATGCCTCCGCGCCGGAACCATTGCCACGATGCGGTGGCTTGTTGAATCCAAACTTTGAACGCATCCTGGCTCTGCGGCCCAACCTGATCTGTTTACTCGGACGCATGGACCGTGTTCAGCAATTTGCGAACGATCACGGAATTCGCGCGGTTTCCTTCAATGTGGACAGCTTCTCTGACCTCGTCCGTGAAATCCATCACGCCGGGGATCTGGTTGATGCAAAGGCGGCGGCCAATCGCCTTGTGCGACAACTCGAGGAGCGATTATCTGTTGTTCGAAAGCATGGGGAAAAGCTGCCCAGATATCGGACGCTTCTGTTGCTGGGACGTGAGCCTGGAGGCCTGACACGCATGATGTCCGTGAGTAACGCCTCTTTTCTGGGTGAGATGCTGGAGGCCGCGCATGGCGAGAATATCTTCGCTCTCCAAAAACAGGCCTACTTTCCGGCTTCGCGCGAATCCATTGTAGCGCTTCAACCGGAGGTTATTTTCGAGCTCCGCGAAGGCGCACAGCTTGCTGCAGGCCAGGAGGAGTTGCTTCGCCAGGACTGGAAATGCGAGCCGTCGTTGCCCGCGGTTCGACACAACCGTATTCTGGTGGTAACCAACGAAAAGATCACAATCCCAGGTCCTGGGATGGTGGAGGTTGCTGAATTTTTCCAGGAACATTTACAGAAGTTCGCCGAGGAAGACGCGCGAAAGAAGTGAGCATCCTTCTCCAAGCACATGATTTGAGGTTCGCTTATCCCGCGGCCCCTTCATCAGCATGTCACAACTTTCTTTTTTCAGTGGACCTGATCGAAGTCCGGGCAGGGGAGGTCCATGCGCTTGTGGGACCCAACGGGTGTGGAAAGAGCACCTTGCTTCGTCTGATGGCTGGAATCCTGCAACCATCCGCAGGTATCATTCGATTGGAGGATCAGATTCTCCACAAGCTCTCCCGGATCGAGATCGCGCATCAGGTTTCATTTTTACCTCAACAGGTGATATCCCTGTTTCCCGTAACCGTCCTGGAGATGGTTCTGATGGGGCGCCACCCGCTGAATCGTGGGTTGGGACTGCCTTCGCTGAGAGATCTGCACGCTGTAGAATCAACACTGCAACGAATGGGAGTCGAGATGTTGCGAGACCGTGATTTCAACTCCCTCTCCGGTGGTGAACGCCAAAGAGTGCTTCTGGCTGCAGCACTGGCGCAGGAACCACGCGTGATCCTTCTGGATGAACCCACCAATGCGCTCGATATACATCATCAGGTGGAGGTGTTGCATCTGCTTCATGTGGAGGCTCGGCGTGGCGCAGGGATCCTGATGGTGACACACGATCTGACAATGGCCGGCCACTTTGCCGACAAGATCACCTTGATGCAGTCCGGGCGCATGATATCCACAGGCGCGGTCCAGGAGGTTTTGACCGAAGATCAGGTTCGCCGGCTCTACGGGCAACATCTTCGTTTGATGAAAAACCCGGAATCCGGATTGCCCTTGGTTGTGCCTGTGCGAACACCAAGCTCGAAATCCCCGGTTTCCGAGAAGTCGGCTACGAAACCTCCCATCCCATCCCCGCTCGCGATGAATATCGGAGTTACCAACTCCGACCTGCGTCGCGAGCACGGGGAGTGGTTGGGGGAGGTTCAGCAGCCATTGAGTCTGAGACGTTACCTTTGTCATCTGGCGCTCTTTGCTGTCTTATGTGTTGTCGCTTTCGTTGGAGTCTTATGGTTTGGCTCTGAAAAGATTGATGTGCTTCATTCGCTTCACGAAATCGTTTTCAGTCCTGCTGAGTCCTGGAGTGTTTCCACACAGATCCTGGCAATTCGTATTCCTCGAGTTGCGATGGGGTTGCTTGCGGGAATCGCTTTGAGCGGGGTGGGCGCAGCCTTTCAATCCATGTTGCGCAATCCGCTTGCCGAACCATACACCCTCGGAATTGCCACCAGTGCCTCCCTTGGGGCCGTGCTTGTTCTGAGTTTTCCCGTGTTTTCCTTTCAACTCGGGCCTGTTTCAGGAGTACAGACCAGCGCATTTGCCTTTTCGATTGCCAGTGTGTGGATACTCTGGCGCGTGACTCAGCGGAGCCCTTTTGGGAGGAACCTGGTGGATTTACTTCTTGCTGGTATTACACTGGGTCTCATCGGGTCAGCTTTCATCATGCTGGTGCGATTCATGGCCAACCCGTTGACAGCACGCGCCATGGACCAGTGGATGGTGGGTGGAATTGAAGTAACAGGCTGGCGGGACCCATTATCCTGCCTGGTCTTTTTTATTCCCGGGGTGCTCCTGCTTCTGCTCAGTTCGAGAGATTTGAGCCAGATTGAGTTGGGTGAAGATCTGGCGCTCAGTCGTGGTGTGGAAGTGGAGCAGGTCCAGCGACGGGTGTTTGTGGGCGGTTCCCTCGCAACCGCCGCGGTTGTTGCCGTAACGGGACCCGTTGGCTTTGTGGGATTGATCATCCCTCACCTGGTCCGGAGGTTGGTTGGATCAGACTTGCGACTGGTTTTGCCCTGCTCGATGCTGGTCGGCGGCACACTTCTCATGTGCGCAGATGCGGGCGCACGATCGTGGTCGGTGGGGGGAAGAGGCTCTGAACTCCCTGTTGGAATTCTCACCAGCCTGATTGGCGGGCCGGTGTTTCTCTTCCTTTTGTTTCGAATCGGAAAGGGAAAACAGGGCGCAAGTATTTTTCCATGATCCCTCTCCACCAGTTCGCCACTGTTCCTGCGTGAACTGAAAAGCGCGGCGCTCCAATTTCTTAACAGAGCGAGAACGAGGACGACGAAGATGATGAGTTATCGCGACAAATCCGCCTGGCCGAGGGTGGTGAACCCGTTGCGCTTGAGAACATCAGCTGCGAGTTCGTTATCCTCCACATGAAACGCCAAGAGAGGACGATCCCGAGGACGCACAATCAGGCTGTAAGTGTAGTAAATGTTGATCTCGGCCTGAAGAAGAGCCATCAGCATGGAAGCGAAGCCGGCTGGACCGTGGGGCAATTCAGCCACGATAAGGGTTGTGTCGCTGAAATGGATTTGATTTTTGTGAAAAATTTCAGCAGCCTTATCGGGATCGTCCACCACGAGTCGAACCACGGCCGAGTCCGTGGTGTCCACCACAGACAAACCCAGAATGTGGATATTGGATTGGCTGAAACTCCGTGTCAGATCCAGCAGACGTCCACACTTGTTCTCCAAAAAAATGGAAAATTGATGAACCAAGGGACCCGGCTTGGCCCTTACGGTGTGGGAGGAGGAGGGAGCTTTGGTGGGCATGAGACTACCGGTTAACCTATCCTCATTTGACTTTCGTGACAATCTCTGGTTTTCGTGCTTTTAATGATGCTTATTTCGATCTGCGATTATCTGCGTTAATCAGCGGATGATCCGCGGATTTTCGTAGACCAACGCAGATTCCTAATGACGATTTGAACGGATGCACCACCGACTTTCCAGATTTGAAAATTTGCTTCGCTCTTGTCCGGATGAAAGACTCGAGGCCATGGCGGAAGAATCCCGGACCCTCACGTTGCGGCATTTCGGGCCCACGATCCGACTTTTTGCGCCGCTTTACCTCTCAAACGAGTGCGTCAATACCTGCCTCTACTGCGGCTTCTCGCGTGAGAATTCCATCTTTCGCGTGACGCTGACCCCGGAACAGGTGGAAATCGAAGCGCGCCATCTGATGGCAAAAGGATTCCGAAACATCCTGTTGGTATCCGGCGAACACCCCAAATTTGTGAGCGAAGATTATCTGGTGGAATGTGTGGGTCGCCTCAGGAAGATCGGTTTGCCGTCGATCAATCTGGAGGTTGGGCCGATGGAAACCGGGTATTACCGACGCATTGTAGAGGCAGGCGCCGAAGGTCTGGTTGTGTATCAGGAAACCTACGACCGTAAGATCTACGCCGGGATGCATACTGCCGGTCCCAAGAAGAATTATGACTGGCGACTCGCATGTCCCGAACGGGCGCATGCAGCCGGATTTCGTCGCATCGGCATCGGGGCTCTCTTTGGTCTTGCTGATTGGCGTGCCGAAGCTTTGGCGCTTGCGGCACATCTCGATGCTTTGCTGAAGCATTGCTGGAAGGCTTCTTTTACTGTTTCTCTTCCACGCTTAAGACCGGCCGCAGGTGAATTTCAACCGCGGACGGAAATAACGGATCGGGATCTGGCTCAGCTTGTATTTGCGCTGCGCATCATATTTCCGCAAACAGGAATTGTTCTCTCAACTCGCGAACCACCGGCTCTTCGTGATGGATTGATCGGGCTTGGTGTAACGATGATGAGCGCGGGCTCTCATACGGAACCGGGTGGTTACACCGGTGCCGGCAGGGAAGATCTCCATTTGACAACGCGTGGCAGGCGTGAGGCGGTACCGGCGGAGTTGATCCAGTCGGAGGGCGAGCACGCCACCGAGCAGTTTGCCGTTGCAGATCATCGGCCCGCGGAAGCGGTGGTCAGCCGTATCCGTGAGTTGGGTTATGAGCCGGTGTGGAAAGATTGGGATACAGGGTTTAATCCTTGATTTGATCGTCCTCGTCCTCGTTATCGAGCAAATCACCCTTGAAAAACAGCTACGGAACCGAGGACGAGGATCATTACGGACGACCATGAAAGTCCATGTTAATAGCGAAATTCAAGAGACCTCCGCTGTGACCGTGGAATCACTATTGCAGAAACTCAGTCTGCTTCCCTCACAAGTCGCGGTCGAGCATAACGGCACGGTTCTGTTCCGCCACGAACTGGCTCAGGCACATCTCCAGGAAGGTGATCGTATTGAAATTGTTCGCGTCGTGGCGGGTGGTTGATCATGCAGAATCCACCGCCATAGACGGTGGCTTTCCGGCGAAGGCGAGTAAATCCGTATGAATCTGGATGCCATTCAAGTCGCCTGTTGCATTAAATTTCTTTCAGAACGCTCGTGTCGAGAATCTCAAATCGGACTTCCGAATATCGTTTACTTAAAGCACTGCGGCTCCAGGTATCGGTGAGATGCTTCTCAAGTTGTATTCGATCATTCGCCGCAAGTTGCTTCCATTTTACTTCCGTAACCACCGCCCGTTTACGTCCATGGCCATGCTGTTCAGTGCGAACAAAGTCGAATTCCAAGTTGCCTTCCCAATAACGCGATGCTTCCGTATGAAGCCGGCGGCAAAAGTCCTCAAATACAGTTGACGTATGGTCATGCAATAGCCTGGATTTTTCTGCCTTACTGTAACGTTGCCAGCGTGTTCGATGCGGTGAGTAAACCCGGAACCAGAACCGTAGCGTTGGATCTTGAATTCGGTAGCGAGTTTTCTTGGTAGAACGCAGGCTTTCTCCAAAGGGAATCTCCCGCGCGAGCACAGAGGCATCAAGCAACTGCTGAAGCAACCGTGACAAGTTGGTTTGAACCGTGTTTAGCCGGGCAGCCATTTCCGAAGGCTTCTCCGCACCACGCCCGATTACTTCGAGCAGCGAGACTGCGTTAGCACCGGAGATTCCTTCGTCCCTGAGAATACGCGCTGGTTCCTGGTCAAGATAGGGTGCGAAGCCGAAGAATAATTCATCGGCCAGATCGATGGCGGATGCTTTCGGTTCAACAAACTCCCAGTATTTTGGAATCCCGCCAACAAGCGCAAATCGAGTAAAAGATTCCTGATCGGCAGGGCTGAGACGACACGCGGAACAAAACGCGGCGTAGTTCATGGGTTCGACATGTAGCAATTTGCGGGCACGGCCATAGAGCGGTGCAGCGCGATTCAAAAACAAATCGTTCATCATTCGAGTGCTGGAACCGGCCAGGATCAGCAGGAATCGTTTGGGTTTGTCATGATCGAGCCAGCGCTGGAGAACACTTGGCAAAGAAGGATCAGAGGCAACAAGATAAGGAAATTCGTCCAAACACAGAATCCATTGTTTCTTTTGCAGACTGAGTAACTCGAAGAGTTCAGCCCATGATTTTGGCGTTAGCGTTGTTGTCAATTGGTCCTGGATATCGCGAAACACCTGTTCCAATTGGATTTCTTTGACCCCTTCGATGGCCTGGCTGTATAAGCCATCACGTGGTTTGAGCCAATGCATCAATAATCGTGTCTTACCGACGCGTCGCCGGCCAAACACCACAAGCAATCCGCCCGTAGCTACGGCAGACCCCAGCTCCTTTAATTCAGCGGTGCGGTTGGTAAATATCAATTCCATGAATAAAGTGTCTTTTAAAACATAATGTTTGTCAAACATTATGTTTTATAAACATCATTAATCCTGATCCGCGAACACATCCCGTCCTCACGAATGAGGTTTGCTCGAAGACGGGAGAATTTCATCTGAAGTTTCGCCAAACTTTTGAATGTCCTTGTGCACTTTGAAGTACCGAGACAACCCCAGTATGAGGATGAGAACGCCCAACAGGATCAGGCCGCAACTGAAAACAACCGCATACGAGTGTGTTACAAATTTTACAATTGCTGCCCCGGTAATGATAAATCCGAGGGCTGTTCTCACATAAGCCAATAAAGTCCGCTCATTCGCAAGGATTGTTCTGTCTACAGCAAGTTTTTCACGGATATCCATATTACTCCGAAAGTATGCTTCTCACTTGAAGATGCGCTTCACATTGTCGAGAAACGATTTCCTCATTGGGAAGACATCCTCATTGCAGGAGCGCGCGAATTCCTCAAGCTTCCGGCGCTGTTCACCATTCAGTCGAGTGGGAACCTCCACGATGACACGAACGTGCAAATCACCCATCCCATGACCATCCAAGGATTGAACTCCTTTGCCGCGGAGACGGAAAAGCGTTCCGCTTTGAGTGCCGGGCGCTATTTTGACACGAGCGGTGCCATCCAGCGTGGGCACTTCCAGATCTCCTCCCAGGGCTGCGAGCGAATAGGGGATGGGCTCTTCGCAATACAAATCCTCACCGTCGCGTTTGAAAAGCTCGTGCTCCTTGACGTGCAAAACCACATACAGATCGCCCGGCGAACCCCCGCGAACCCCGCTTTCTCCGTTACCGGATGAACGCAAGCGCATGCCATCCTCCACACCACCGGGCACCCGTATCTTGATTTTGGCAGGCTTCTCCGTCAGACCACTGCCATTGCAGATCTTGCACGGTTTTTCGATCACATGTCCCACGCCCCGGCAACGGGGACAAGTCTGGCTGACCATGAAAAACCCCCTTTGCGATGTAACCTGACCCCGTCCGCCACATTGGGAACATCGTGTCATGCTCGTGCCCGGGCTGGCGCCGGATCCGCCACATGAATCACAAGCTTCATGACGCCGGATGAAAATCTCCTTTTCGCAGCCAAAAGCGGCTTCCTTGAAAGTCAGCTCCGTGTCATAACGCAAATCATTTCCGCCCTGGGAACCATCACGGCTGCCACCACCGCTGCCGCCGCTGCCGAACAGATCACCAAAGATTCCTCCACCGCCACCGAAGACCTGTTGAAAAATATCGAAGGGATCATGAAACCCTCCACCGGGAGCTCCCCGGGTCCCCGGGCCAAACGCGTTATGACCGAAACGGTCGTAGGCAGCTTTTTTATCAGGATCGGAGAGGGCTTCGTAGGCTTCAGAAATCTGTTTGAACTTTTCTTCAGCGGTCTTGTCACCCTGGTTGCGATCCGGGTGATATTTGAGAGCCATTTTGCGATAAGCTTTCTTGACCTCCTCCTCCGAGGCGCCCTTCGAAACTTCAAGAACGTCGTAATAATCAGCTTTGGACATGAGGGTGAAAAAAGAAGTCAGGAGTCAGGAGACAGAATTCAGAAGGTTTTGAAACAAGAATATCATCAGGCCTGTTCATTCGATAAATCCTCAGGCGCGGCCTCATTTGGTTTGGAATGGCCCTTGGAAACAACCACTCTGGCCGGACGCAGCAACCGGTCATTCGTTCGATATCCCTTGCGCAACTGTTGAATGATCTGACCTTCTGGCAGATCGGATTCCTGATGAACCACAGCCTCGTGCAGAGACGGATCAAACATTTGTCCGGCTGTCTCCAGACCAGTGATCCCTTGGGATTTCAGGAACTGCTGGAACTGGGTAAGAACCATCTCCATTCCCTGGCGGAGAGAATCTTCCGGCGAATTTTTCGGCGTTGACTGCAGCCCCATCTCGAAGTGGTCGATGGGAACAAGCAGTTCCCGCAGCAGTTTTTCGTTGGAGGCCCGGATCAATTCCTGACGTTCCCGTATCACGCGTTTGCGGTAATTCTCCAGATCAGCCTGGGTTCGCAACAATCGATCCCAATGTTCCTGAGCCTTGGCTGCCTGCGCACGCAATTCCTCGATTTCCTTTTGTGGAACATCCGCAGCGGTCGCAGAAGGCTCATTGCCCGCCGCATTCCGCTCCAACGCGAGTTCGCTGGCGGATTTCAAGGTCGAGGCATCTCCGGTTTTGTCGACAGGTTGCTCCTCGTCTCCATTCTCCCTGCTCATATTCGCATCAGCTGATTTGTCGGGTTTGGCTTTCAAATACGTATCACCATCAATGTGATATCATCGCTTTGAGGGTGATTTCCCACAAAGCGGCGGACACGTTGCTCGATGTTTTTGGTTATTTCTTCGGCGCTTTGATCGGCACAGGCACGAACCGCTTCGGTGAGTTGAGCGCGGCCAAATTCCTGGCCGGCTTCATTCAGCGCCTCGGTGACGCCATCGGTGTAGAAAATCATGGCATCTCCCTTTTGCAGCGTGATCCGTTGTTCCTGTAAAACAGCATCAAAGATTGTGCCATTGTCAATCCCAAGGGCCATGCCTTTCGGTAACACAACTTCTTCACGCCCGGTTTCACGACGATAGATCAGCAATGGCGAGTGACCGGCGCGGCAGACAGTGAATTCATGTTTGGAGAGATTCATGACTCCGTAAAGCATCGAGATGAACAAATCCTCGCCCATATCCGGATGAATGATGCGGTTGACTTCTCTGAGCGCCTGGGATGGTGAAAGGTTGCCGGGCGCCTTGGCGCGCAATGCGCTGCGACACATGGCCATGATCAACGCACCAGAGATGCCTTTGCCCGAAACATCGGCGATGGCAAATCCCCAGTGATTGGGATCAATCTGGACGAAATCATAGTAGTCCCCTCCCACTTTGAGCGCTGGAATATTGATGGCGCCGAACTGCAGATTTCCAACTTTGGGGAAGATTGGTGGCAGCAAATGCTGCTGAATCTGGCGTGCGATTTCCAGATCGCGATTCAATCGCTCTTTTTCAGCCTGCTCTGCCTCCTTGCGCAGGGTAATATCACGGACAATGACAAGAACTTCGGCCTCACCACTAACAACAATTCGGACTTCATAATGGCAGGTGCTGCCAAAAATCTGCTGTTGATATTCGAAAATTCGTGTTTCATGACTTTGCAGCACCTGTTTGATATGTTGCATGAATTGCTGCGCCTGTTGTGGAAACAGATGGGAAATATTTTTTCCAAAAGATTCATTGGACGGCGCCGGCCAGGCGGTGTCTGTGGCCGCCTTCAGATCCAAAATTGCGCCGTCCTTGCCGATACGGAACATCAGGTCCGGAATGGCATTCAGGAGAGCCCGGTTTCTTGCTTCGCTCTTGTGCAGGTCCTCTTCGATCTGTTTGCGACGGGTGATGTCCCTCACAAAAAAGCAAAGCTGGTGTTCCCTGCCGTACTGAAGTCGATTCGCAACAATCTCGGTTGGAAAAAGGGATCCATCCTTGCGAATACAATAACCCTCAATATGGGTGAACCTTTGACCTCCCAGATTCTGGAGAATGGTTTGCAGGAGTGATTCGTCCGCACCGGAAACAATGTTGAATATTCGCAGGCGGCACAGCTCTGCCTGATCATAAAGCAGAAAGTCCAGAGCCCGGACATTCACATTGATGATGTTCCCCTTCAAATCCGTAATCAACGCGGCATCATAAAGATTCTGCAGCAACCCATGAAAAAGGGACTCGTCAACTTCGTTTTTTCGATCCGCGGACGAAGCGTGGGGCGCCGTTCCCGGATCCGGAGGCGCAGACTCCTTCTGGATTCCCGGAGGCAGATTGATCAACATTGTTCCGGCTTTATTCTTCGGAGCCACGGGTTGCCTCATTGCTTTTGTGTTTTTTCGCGCAGCAGGGTGATTACATCGCGAAACCTGGCCTCGTTGGCTGGAGCGATTTCCACAAGTTTTTCATGGGCCTGGAGCATCTCCTGTGATCTGGCCTCCTTGTTGATTCCAGGACCGGATAGTTGAGCCAGCGGTTCTGTTGAGCGCTTTTCATGGACCATTTGGAAAAGATGATCAATGCCCAGGCATTCCAACATTTCGCGTACCCGCTCGGTCGGATTCACCAGTTTCATCGGAGGAAGGGACCGTTCCTTGATCTTGCCCGCAATGCCGGCAAGCATCCCCATGAAGGTACTGTCCATGTAATTACACCGGGACAGATCCGCCTGAAAGTCCCGGGAACTTCGGTCCAGGCAACGCAACAGGTATTGTTTCAACAAATGACTGTTGAGGTGCGTGCCTTTGCCATCCACGCGCACAAAGACGACACCCCCATGTTCTCCAGCCTGAATGCCTGAATTTTCTTCACTCATGATTGACCTCTGTTAAGCCATCTTTGCTTTCTGAAGGAAACTTTCAGGCGAATTCTGCGGCTTTCTCTTTTGAGTTCTCAGAAAGCTCTATTTTTGGCACTTTCGGCCCATGTTCAAGCTCCAAATCCATGTTGCCTGCCGGGACGTAATGCCAAATCCAGAAATGGAGGTCGGTCAATGGATGGATATTCCGGCTAGGTGGGAGGAAACAATCCCTTCAGCTCCATAAGGTGATCCTCGATGGAATAAGTCAACCGCATCGAAATTGCCCATAGAGAGACAAGTGCATTCATGCTCGCATCCTGCACGGCTGTAACCTCAAGACGTTTCTTGAAGCACTCATCCAGGATGCGTAATTGTTTATAGAAGTCAACCAGGCCGGTCAGTTCCTGGTCCGGCTCCCGGCCTTCCTTGTAACGAAAATGCTGGCTCAGCAGATAAGCGCTTGTCGTCCGGAATGCTGTTTCTTCCACCGAAGCGAATGGAAGATGAAAGTAAGCCAGTCCCTTGAGCCGGGAGAGGATGGGGCAGGCGCTGGTCGCCATCACCAGCCCAAGAAGTGAAGCGAGTCCGGTCTGAACATCGCAGTGTTTCAGGTATGTCCTGCGAGGAGTCCGGACCTCCACCATCACCTTTTGGCACGAGAAAAGTTTCTGGAAAATCGGGATGATTCCCTCGAGGTCCACGGCCGCCGGACAATGGCAATGCTCGGTGAGCTTCAACGGGCAGTTGCTACACTGCTGACAGTCCAGTTTGGTCCAAACAGCATGCTCCGCACTGGCCAGAGACGGGTCGAAGATACGCTCCAAATCAACCTCGAATCGATGGATCGTTCCATCGTCCAGCGTGAAGACGTATTCGATCATGTTTTGGAAATGGATCTTTGAATGGCTTGTTGGGCCATCTGTCTCAAGTGCTTAAGAGAACTTAGCTCCGGGGAAGGCAGATTAATCCCACCGGGATAGGATTTATCGGCATAGATCAACCCGATTGGCACCTTTTTAAGACTGATTGGGAGTAACAGGAAGGTTTGTTCACGCACGAGATCGCGATACCATCCAGGAATCAGCGATTTGACACGCGGATCGTTGATGTCATGGATGATCATTTCGGCATCCCGGGAAAGCGCCATGTTGAACACATCGGTTAACTCGCCCAGCGGAAAGCTGAATGATTTGATAATCGTATTGACATCGTTTCCGAAACCATATCGTCCCTCGATCGTCCCTTTTTTGGCGTTTTTGATACAGAAAAGAACTCTCGTAAAACCCTTTGCCCGATAGATCACCTCGAGGATCATCCGCAGGGTGTCGTTAAGAGAAAAGGTCTCCCCCATCAGTGAACTCGATACATCGACAATGCCCTGGGTCAGAATGGCCTCCGGACTGGATGCGGCTTCTGGTTCCGGTGCAGCCATTAGAAAATCGAAAAGTTTGCCTGGATCCAGGGTGGCAGCGGCTTCTGCAGGAGCCCTCGCTTCATCAAGGAGAGACCTGGGTTTTTCGAATTGTGGTGTTGCGGTTTCCTGAAATGGTTTGGTTTCCGGCAGACCGGTTTTCGTTTCCGGCGCTGGAGACTTGACCGGTGGCTGAGCAGCGGCTTCCTCCACTGGCGGGGAAGGAGCCGTAATGCCTGGAGAAGTTGATGCGGTTCCGGGAACCGGAGTTTTCTCCGATTGAACAGGGTTGGTGGTTTGGCGCTCGACAGGGCGCTCATTCTCTTCAGGAAGGAATTCCCACGGGTATTCACATTCAGGGCTGTTGAATATTTCTCCGCCTCTTTGAACGACGAAGTCAGCACCTGGGAAACCCGATCCTTGGAAACCGGGAAACAATTATTGAACCGCTGGGCAAGCCCCTCCGTCACGCGTTCCTTGGCATCGGCATCGAGATCTGTATTTTGAATCGCCGTACAAAGTTCATTCGAGAAACAGGCAATGCTGCGAAGTTGATCTGTTGCCGTGGTCGGCTTCGGAACCCTGGAATCGGGAAAACCCTGCATCGTGTCTATAATCTGATCGGGAAACCCCCATTCCCGGGCAACCCGAATTCCGAGGGTCTCATACGAAAGTCCCAGAATAGTCTGGGCAGCAGTCTCTTCATCCAAACCCTCTTTGGCCATGAGTCCTTTGATTTTCGTGCCTTCCTCCGGCAAATAAAAGGCAGTCAGGAGCCTGCCAAGGTTGTGCCTTGTCATGCATGTTTTCGAACAGCGCCAGGGAACATGCCGGCTCTTTACCTGGGCAAGACCGAGCACCATCACGGCCCGGGAAACGGCGCTGATTTTTCCGCCGTAGGAGTTGTAGAAAACCGTGTTTACCAGCTTTAGCAGTTTGTTGGTGAGAGCAAAATCGCTGAGAATCGTATTGGTAAGCTCGGAAACCGATGTGTCATCGGTAATAGACGACAGCTGGCTGATGATGTTGATGGTACGAGCCATGGACGGAAACTCGGCGCCCTCGCGGATGCGCTTTTGAAGCTTGGCAACCATGCCGGCAGCGGAACCCACAACAGTCGAGGGAGCCACCCCTGAGGCTGTTCTGCCACCCACAATGGTTGCCCCAAACTGGCCGGATTGAACCTGTTCCAGCGCCTTGTCCACTTCCTCCATGGTTTGAAACCGTTCATCCGGCTCCTTGGCCATCATCCGGCTCAGAACATTACAGAGACTGTCGTTCAAATTGGGGCGAACGAGCTTGGGCGATGGGAAATATTCGGTAAGATGCTTGGACATGATTTCAGCAGCGGAATTGCCGGAGAAAGGAATCCGTCCCGTAACCAGATGGTAAAGCGTGGCTCCCAGTGAATATATATCCGTTCGGGAATCGACCCCTTTGGAGTCACGAACCTGTTCCGGGGAGATATAAAATGGTGTTCCCATCACATCCCCGGCCGCTGTCATCGAAGCGTCCTGCCCGCCCAGCAACTTGGCCAGACCCAGGTCTCCAACCTTGATCTGTTCTTCAGAGTTCAGAATCAGGTTGCCCGGCTTGACGTCCCGATGAACAACCCCTTCTTTATGAGCATAGGCAAGGGCGGATGCCGCCTGACGGACCAGATCAATGGCTTTGAGTTCCTCAAAGACTTTGATGCTCTTGAGTGTTAAAGCCAGGTCTTTTCCATCCACAAACTCCATGACCATGTAGTACAACCCATCATTTTCGCCGGCATCATGCACCGTAATGATGTGGGGATGATTCAGCTTTGCAGCGGCGCGCCTCGCGCAAAAATCGTTCCACGTAACTCTTATTTGTTGTCAGTTGACCGGCCAGGAATTTGATCGCAACAAGACGATCCAGGGTGATGTGGCGGGCCTGATACACCACCCCCATGCCGCCTTCTCCAAGCTTTTGGGCAACCTGATAACTCCCAACCTTGACGCCAATTAATGGATCAACTGCAGGCATTGAATGGAATCAGATTGAAAAATAAAAATGGAAAGTTGTCACCTATCAAGCGAAACCGCTCACACAATATAAGGAAAGACCCACGCAGGAGCAAACTATTCTGTATGGTGGAAAACCCGGGCGATGGTTACTTTCTCCTGGCAATCCTGTTTCGTTGACAGAGAAGTTGTAATTTAGGCCAGACCTGATCCGGCGTAAGTAATCCCATGTCCACTTCTTTGGATGGCTTGACTCCCTCGGGTGGCTCGAGTTGGATCGCGATGTTTTTATCGCCGTAACCGCAGGGACCCACACGCGAAGCGGGATTGTTGCAGTGGATTAATGCCAGTGTGTCTATGCCAACCGCAAAACCCAGATGCATGATCCCCGTGTCTGTCGAAACCAGAATCCTGGCTTCCGTCAGCAAAGCAGCGGCTTCGGCCAGTGTCAGTTTGCCGGCAAGATTCATAACCTCCGGTGGCAGCGCCGCGCTGATGGCAACAGCCCTGGCAATCAGATCCGGACCGCCCAGCAGAATCAGTTGAACTTTGAACTCCGTGAGCAGTTTTTCTGCAAGCGTGATAAAATGTTCGGCCGGCCAATCACGCCAGATGGAGCGCCGGCCGCCACCCAACTGAAAGGCGACCATCGGCTTTCCCTGGATTCCCCGGTGAATCAATTTATCCCGGATCTGGACGCGTTCCACGTCGCGCACATGGTAAACGAGACGGCGATCCCGGGTATCGGCGCCCAAACTCCGAATGATTTCCAAAGTCTGTTCGACACCATGGGTGCGATCCCAATCAGGGATGGACACGGGATGCGAAATCAGGAATTTGAAACGTGTCATGATCGGACAGCTCACAATGGCATCGCGATTGACAAGCCAGGCCAAAGGCCAGAGGTCGGGATCATTGCCACGAAGCATCACCACAACCTCGGGGCGCCGCTTTCGCAATTCACGCGCAAGGGTGACAAATCGCGCGAATGATTTGTAGTACAACATCACTTCGTCTGCAAACGGGTTGTGTCGCACGATGGCCGAGCGCCTTCGGTGGGTTACCACGATGAGTCGCGCCCTGGGAAAGGTTTCCTTCAAGGCCCGCACGGCAACACTGTCGGTCAGAGCGTCCCCGATTCCAGCGGCGCTGAACACGAGGATGTTCTGAAAATTGCGTTTCGACAAATCCCGCGGCTTCGAAGGTCGAAGCAATGACAGGATTCGAAAAACAACAAAAAAAAGGTTGAACAGAAGGCGGTTGATCAAGGTCTCAAGTTTAGTGCAACTACGATGATTCATTCAAGCGGTGATCACATTTCTTTATTGATTTCGAGCGCACTCCAACCTTCATTGCGCGGAGCCTCGCCTCAATGCCTTGAACGACACTCCATCATCCATCACTGACGAAGCCGTGCTCCTTCGCGAGTGCAAACGTGGCCGACTTGAAAGTTTCGAGCCACTGGTGCGGCGGAACCAGGCGCGTCTTGGGCGGGTCGCCTATCACATTTTGCGTGATGAAACATTGACAGAGGAGGCGGTTCAAACAACTTTCGTTAAGGCATGGCAAAAAATCGGGAAATTCCGCGGTCAATGCGCCTTCGGTACATGGCTGCACCGAATGTGCGTCAACACATGCTGTGATATGCTGCGCCGTCAAATCCGTCGACGCGAAGACCCTCTTCCGTCCGGGGATAATGGTGACATCATCAACCCTTCAATGGAAGGCATCCTCAAATCCGAAGTCAGTCCGGACCGGGAAACAATCCAGCGGGAGATCAAGGCGCTGGTATTACAGGCGCTGACGAAATTGCCGGAAGATCAGCGGCTGGTGCTGGTTTTGAGGGAAATGCAGGGGCTTGACTATCGCGAAATCGCACGCACAGCAAAGTGCCGGGAGGGGACGGTGATGTCGCGCCTGTTTCATGCGCGCCGTAAGATCCGTCAACTTCTTGAAAAGATTATCTGACTAACCTGCATATTTCATGAAAACTCCGTTTTCATTCATATGCACCTGCCAGAGCGCAAATTGCGCTCTGGCAGGTTTCGACGCGCCCCTCGACAAGCTCGGGACTTGCTCAAGATTAGCCCTGAGCGAAGGCCCGTCAGGGCCGCAGTCGAAGCCCGCAGGGCACATATTTCACACGTGAAATATGTGGGCTAACACATAAAAATAATGTAAACTCTGGAATATGAGAAATACATCCAGCGTGGATGAGTGCATCCACCTTCTGATGGATGCCGACCTCACCGATGAGCAACGGAAGGAGTTGGAAGCATGGCTCAGGGCGGGTCCGGAGTCTGATTCATTGAAACGCGCTGAGACAATCAGCCGCTTCCTGAAGGAGATCGCGGAGGAGACACCCGCCTTTGATCAGCCCGACTATGTGTGGTCCCGTGTGAAAGCACTCATCGCTGAGGAAGAGAATCTGTTACACAGATGGCCAGACCGCCTGTGGCGCATGTGGACCATGCCCCGGTTGGCCTGGGCCACCAGCGGATTCATGGTTGTGCTGATGGGGCTGGTTATGTGGTGGCCCCGGATGCCGGAACCCGGGAATTTCGCGCAAATATCAAACCACCAGAAACCATCTCAATTTGGAGAAATCTGGCAGGTGTACAGCTTTAAACCAGAAGTGACGGCCACTGCATACAACTCCTACCTGGGTGATGCGACCATCATCTGGCTGTCCGGCATGGATTACGAAGAGAGTCCGGAGAAAAGAGTCGTCTCCTTATAAGGAGCGTGCTTGATCCTCGCATGAAGAACCTATGGGTTGGCGGACTTTTTTTCTTCAGCCTGACATTTTTTGCGGGGGCACAGACCACCAACTCTGTGCCAAGACTGCAGTTGCGTCTGATACGCGCCTCCAACGGATCCGCTGAACAATCCGATCCGAAAGTCAGGCAATTGAACGCTCAATTGAAATCGGATTTTGGATATACCCAGTATCAGCAGATTTTCTTCTCCGAAATGCAATTCAGTCATGAAGAGAAGGCCATCTTCGAAATGCCTGATGATTTTGGGATTACGATCACCTATTGCGGCCGAAAGAAGACCGGGCGCGAATTCTTCGTGGAAACCGAATATCGGGGTAAGAAGTTCGTGGGTTTTTATGCTGCGTTTCCGGACAACTGGAAACCTGTGCTGATTCGCGGACCGGGCACCCGTGACTACCGCTACATCATCGCTCTCTCGCCGGGTGGGTGAAGCCAATTTCTCTGAAGACCCGTGATGAGCCACAAAATCGAAGGCATCCGTCATAAACTCTCGCTGGCCGTCAAGCAGGGCCATGTGCTTGTCGTATCGCAAGAGAACTGCATGGCGTGGCTCGACCCGACTTTGTTCGAGCCATGGGTCATTGAAAGTATTGCAGAATTGATCGAAGGTTCACATTGGCCGGAAATCAACGATCGTTTCTACAAAAATCTCGCTTTTGGCACGGGTGGTCTGCGTGGGCGGACGATCGGTCGCGTGGTAACCCATGCCGAGCGCGGAGCTCGTGCCGCAGACCAGTGTCCTGAGCATACAGCAGTCGGCTCCAACTGCATGAATGATTTCAATGTCCGTCGTGCCACGATGGGTTTGCTGGCCTACATCAAGACCACAGGAGCGCTCGGGCCGCACGCTCATATTGTCTTTGCGCACGATACCCGCCATTTCTCGCGACATTTTGCTGAACTGGCGGCTGGGACCGTAACTGAACACGGAGGCAAAGCCAGTCTTTTTGAATCGGAGCGCTCGACCCCGGAACTCAGTTTTGCCGTGCGATTCCTTGGCGCCGACGCCGGGGTGGTCATCACAGCCAGTCATAACCCGCCTCACGATAACGGATACAAAGCCTATTTCAACGATGGCGCCCAGGTGGTGGAACCACACGCCAGCGGAATCATCAAGCAATTTCATGCGTTGTCGACCAAGGTGGTTTGTCGGAAGGAGACCGGCCGTCCTCATTCCTTCCAGACGATCGGCGCGGAAATCGATCAGGCTTATGCGGAACGATTGCGGTCGTTGATCCTTGAGCCCAAACTGATCCTCCAATACGGCCCGCAGTTGAAGGTGGTTTACTCACCTCTTCATGGCACCGGCGCCAAAATGGTGCCTCATCTCCTTGAGGAAATTGGCGTTCAGGTCCTCACGGTTGCGGAACAGATGAAACCCGACGGATGGTTTCCAACCGTCAAATCACCAAACCCGGAAAATGCCGAGGCTCTCACCCAGAGCATCCAACTGGCAGAACAGGCTCAGGCGGATCTTGTCCTGGCCACCGATCCGGATGCCGACCGCATGGGTGTTGCCGTTCGGAATCCGGACGGAAAAATGGAATTGCTTACCGGCAACCAGATCGGGTCCCTGCTGGCCTATTACCGTTTGGAGCGACTCTTTGCTCAAAGGGTGTTGAACGAACAAAATCGCAGCCACACACGGCTCATCAAGACAGTGGTGACCACCGATCTGCAAAAGGCCATCGCGCAGAAGTTTCGCGTGGAGATTCCCGAAACACTCACGGGTTTCAAGTACATTGGCGCGAAGCTTCTCAAATATGAAATGGAATTGTTGAAACTCACCGGGCTGGATGCGGTTACCTATCGAAATATGAGCGAAAAGGATAAACGCGACCAACTGCTTCAATATTCATATTATTATGTTTGTGGAGGCGAGGAAAGCTACGGATATTCCGCCAGCGACTTTACGCGCGACAAGGATGCCAATGCCGCCTGTCTTATGTTCGCCGAACTGGCTGCGTTCGCAAAGTTCCGGAAACAGACCATTCTGGATTACCTCAACTCCATCTACGCCGAGCTGGGGTATTATCAGGAAAAACTGGGTCAGCTGGTCTATGAGGGGGCGGAGGGGGCGGAAAAAATCAAACGGATCTTGAATTCGTATGAAACTGCGCCGCCCCACGAAATGGCCGGCTTGAAAGTCCTCAAGGTTTCCAATCACGCCCGGGAGGAAATTCGGGATTCTGAGAATGATATTCTTCCGAAAGAAATGCTTTTCTTTGTCGATCTGGAAAATGGGGCGCGCTATGCGGTGAGAGGAAGCGGCACCGAGCCGAAAATCAAGTTCTACCTCTTTGCGCATCAGAAGCCGCCATCCGGACTGCGTTTCTCGCACGACGAACTGGTTGCGGTAAAACCGAAAGTGCAGACTTCTCTGGACTCCCTTTGGAAGGTGATCGAAGCCGATGCCCGGAATCGTGCTTGATATGAATTCCTCCTTTAGGGCACATCCGGAAACCACCTCCCCACCCAATGAAAAAATGAGATTTCAGCCGATTTTCTTTCGGAGCACGGTCAAAAGTGGATTCCGCCTTCTGGAAACACACCCAAAAAATAATGAAAAAA
>Ga0247727_10006037_pt1 | contig 24044 bp, 22 predicted proteins | sample WisWelCaveWW1625_FD_202498 | JGI IMG/M metagenome (GOLD analysis project Ga0247727, IMG submission 202498) | Biofilm microbial communities from Wishing Well Cave, Virginia, United States - WW16-25 | ecosystem: Environmental > Aquatic > Deep subsurface > Groundwater > Cave microbial mat | place... | reverse complement strand
TGGGGAAAGTCATAGAGTAGCCGAAGAACGCGAGTTTTTTTCCGCCCGCTTCGACGACCACCGGCTGTTGCGCCGCTTCGCGATTGAGTCCGGCGCCGCTGTGTTTGATGCCGAATTCGTCGAGCGTTTTCAGTGTATTGATCAGCCCGGTGACGCCGAAATCCATGATGTGATTGTTGGCGAGCGTCACCACGTCGATGCCGGCGTCTTTGAGTCCCTGGGCATAGGACGGCGGCACTTTGAAATTGAATTTTTTGTCGAACAGCTCGCCGTCGTCGGTGAACGGCGCTTCCAAATTGACGATGGCGATGTCGCCGCTTTGCAAATGGGGCCGCGTAGCCTCGAACGGATAGAGCACCCCGCGCTCCGCGATAATGGGGGAGACCCACGTGCCTAACATCACGTCACCGGTTGCGGCGATAGAAATGACAGGATCGGCTGAAATTTGTTGCGTGCCGGCGGATTGGGCAAAAACGCAGACTGGCAACAGGCAGAGAAGAAGTTGGAGGGCTGATTTGATCCACGCATCCTTTCGAGTTAATAAATCGACACGGGTCGTTTTTTCGGTAAGAACCGGAGTACAAAACTTCAGTTTTGCAATGCTGAAACATTGCACTCCGTTCTTAGAAGGCGCGAATTGACGAAGCCTATAATTGTCATTTCGACCCCGACTATTCGGGGGAGAAATCTGATGGAAAAGGTTATCGATGGTGTCAGTGAATGCGCTTGAGACCGATTGGGGTCTAGCGATTCTGTGCGCCGCCAGATTCCTCACCCGACAAACATCCCCCTGACCCCCTTTGGTAAGGGGGAAAGCGTCGGGATTCGGAATGACAATTCTAATGTCCTTAGAAGAATGCGCCTTGCGCCGAAGCAGTCCCCTGAGACGGAGAATCCCCTTAGAAGAAATCATTTCGATTTACGTTTTACGGATTGCGTTATGCGTTTTTCGCGGTACGGGATTTTGCTGCCGCCGCTGGCTTGGATTTCGCCGCCGCTTTCGGAGCGCTGGTGCCGGCTTTTTCCGCAGGCGCTTTTTTTCCAACTTTGTCCATCTCGTCTTTCTTGTCCTGCAATTCCTTTTCCAAAAGCTTGATGCTGTCGATGATTTTCTTCACTTCTTTATCGGCCGAGATCTGAGTCTTGTTCTGCTCCGCCAATAGATGATAAACCCGCCCGCCCAACTCGCTGAAATTTTTTTCAACGTTGCGTTTGATGTTGATGATGTCGATTTTGATTTTACCGATTTTCGTGTATTCTTCGGTTTTCCCCACTACGGTGTCCACACCCTCGCGGATGGTTTTGGCGATATCGTCCCACAAGCTGGCCATGTTCTCTCTCCTTTTGAAATTTGAATTGGATGGTGCAATAATAATTAGAAATTGATAAATATGCAAGGACTATTGAAGCCGCCATCACATCTATAAAATTCTATTGACATTCATTCTTGGTTTTTGTATAACATCGGTAACGATTCCGAAGGTGTATTTTCCTCAGTTTAATGTGGATCTCAAAACCAAAAAGCTGCAATAGGACTTGACATGACAAGGGACTATTTAAAAATTCTTGAGACTTCGAGAATATGGTCAGAATTCGAGAAAAAGGCTGACGCTGATCAAATTCATATGGTTGGGAATTTAGTCAAGCACGCCATGCCGATGCTGGATTTGGTGAGAGACACTTTTCCTACTTACACACTGCATAATCATTTACATGCTGAAAATGTTTTGCAGTTGATGGACAACCTTGTGGGGGAACAAGTCACTCAAATTTCCCCCCTTGAAGGTGCAATTCTAATCCTAAGTGCCTACTACCATGACATCGGTATGGTTTTTAATCAAGATGAAATCAACAATATTAAAAAAGAGAATTCATTTCAAGAGTTTCAGAAAAAATTTCCCGAAGCATACCTGCGTTTGCATGAAAACGATGGGAGAATTCCAATTGATGTTGCCGAATGGTATTGTAGATGGATTCATCCTGAACGAGTTTTTCAAGTCTTAGCATCTCTGCCAGATGACAAGGCACAATGGAAGAGCGTGACACTCAAGGAAAAATTGGGAATCGTGTGCCAAAGCCATGGCTACGATGTCAGCCATTTGATGAGTGACGAAAAATTTCCGACGAACTTTTTGGGAGAAGCTGATTTAAAATTCTGTGCAATCCTTCTAAGACTTGCGGATATTCTGGACTTTGACAACACCCGATCTCCTGAGGAGATTTATGATTACCTCGGCATAAAACAAAGAAATAATAAGCGAGAAGAGATGAGTGATGTTGAGTGGAGAAAACATTTGTGCAGTGATGGATTCAAGTTTCCAGATAATCGAGAATCAGGGTACGAAATTGATTTTATTGCAGGCCCTAAGGATCCTGCTGTTGAGTATGATGTCAAACGATTTCTGGATGTCATTGAAAACGAACTTAGCGTTTGTGCGAGTGTCTTAAGGCATTGTTCGAAAAAGTGGCAAAACTTTAAAGTCCCATTTAGAATCAATCGGAGTAATATTATTAGCCACGGTTACAAATATGGCGAGTATCGTTTTACGTTAGAACAGATTCAAATCCTCGACCTTTTAATGGGGGAGAATTTGTATGATAACCCGTATGTTTTTATACGTGAGTTGATTCAAAATGCAATCGATACAACAAGACATAGATTATATATAGAAAAAAACAAAGGCAATTCAGATTTTGAATGCCAGCCGATTGTCGTCTCTCACTGGTATGATGATAACAATTATCAATGGATAAGAGTTGATGATTTTGGTATGGGAATGGACGAAGACTTAATTATAAACTTCTTTTTGAAGATTGGTGTTTCTTATTACCGATCGCCAAAATTCAAAGCGGACATATTGCGCTACAGTCGACATCATGCAGAGTCAGAATTTGTGCCGATCAGCCGATTTGGTATAGGGATATTATCTTGCTTTATTTCAGGTGACCGAGTAGAAGTCAGCACACGTCACTATTGTGATCCTGATGACACTAATAGCATACGTTTAAGTCTGTCCGGAATTCGCAGTTTCTACACACTTCAATTAGAAAAGGATCATTATGCTGCTATGCTGATGCCTAATGCTGCTAATGAAGAGGAGGCTTTCAGAAAGGAGTACGGAACATCAATTGCTGTCAGACTAAATCCCAGAAAAGAAAGAACAAAGTTTGAAATAGAGAAACTTCTGGATCAATACGTCCGTTGTTCGCCCGTACCAATTAGTTTTGAAGGCAAGTTCATCGGTGGCGATCCATCTCTCATAGTCGAAAAACCTTGGCTAGATGGAATCATTGATGAAAGGCTGAGTGATGATGAGATTAAGAAAGTAGAAGGTGCAATAAACTATTCATTTGTCGACGGCTTGAAAGCCAAGATTATTCCCTTGAATATTACAAAATATTCCCCTACGCCCAGTCTAAAGGGCCAATTCATAATTGGTGTCTTAAGCGTGGCTGATACAACAAGTGGGTACAAGGGTAGTGAGTTAAGCAAGTTGATGAATGAATTATTCTATGGACGATTTCGTTTTCAGTTTGATCAACAGGATGACGTACCCAAGATCACAATTCTGGAGTATAACAAGCCTTATTTTGAAAGAATTGAGATTTCTCAACACAGACTCATGGATAGACTACCAGATAAGATTAAAGATAATGTTAAATATATGCTAAATGATAGATTCAATTGGATGTCTCACAACGGCGTTGTAGTCCCGACCCGTCTTCCAGACAAAAACATCACATCAATGTCTCAATATTTGGAATTAAATGACGAGATTTTTGGACTCTATGGTATCGAGCTCGGATGGATGAAAGGATTCTTATTGTTATGCGACTCTCTGCGTCCCGATGTGTCTTTGTCTCGAGAACAAATACAAAAAATATCTTGGAACGTCTACTCTACCATCTCTTTGGCTTTTTCAAGGGCTTTAAATGCGATTTCAGACAAGAACTTGCCGATTGAAAGCGTGGATATCTTTAATCACCTGCTTGGGCGGGAGAATTTCTTACTTGGCACATTATTGGAAGATCCATATATCAATATGGATGACGGGTGGGCTAATGAAAAAATCATCAAGACAGATGGGGGCAGGTTGAGCCTCAAAGAAATAAAGAAAGAAATTTTAGCAGGCGGATCTGTGGAAGTGAAAAACATTCCTGAGATAAATGACATTCTTCACAACGAACGTTTTAAAAGTTTTACAGAGTGTTGCGTGGCAGCTCTTTTGCAGACAAGAATCGGTCTTAAATTGAGGTTGGTTGAAAAGCCAAACGATTGGAGATATTTCGTTGAACAATCTGACACTCCAACTGTGCACAGTGGTCAAAATCTTTTTCCACCTTTATTTTTTGTGCCTTACGAAAATTCGATTTTGCTTAGGAAAGCGAATTATCCATTGAATCAAAATCATCCCTTCTCTCAATGGCTCATTGAAAACTCACCAGCACTTTTTGAAAACTATCCGGGTATCTTACAGTTTATTAGAAATGAAATTTCTAAATCTACTCGCAGCAGAGGTCGGTGGAAAAACATTACAATAGAGATTAACTCGGTCCTGAATAGAATCCGAAAGCTCGATAAAAAGATTAGCCCAAGTAAAGACATTCTGCTTAAAGAAAGTGATTTTGAGGAATACATCGTTTGATGTGTACCGTGGCTGGCATTTACCTGATAGAAGTTTTCTCCACCTGCCAGTTCAACTCACCGCATCACTACCAACTTCTCCACCACCTCCACCTGCTCTTCTCCGCGGCGGGCGATGAGCTTGTACAAATAAACTCCATTTGCCAGTGTGTCGCCATCGAAGTCGCGGGCGTTCCACTGGAATTGATTGAAGCCAACGCGCGCGGGCAGAAAGTCCGTTTCGTGGATCAGGCGGCCGGCAACCGTGTAGATTTTCAAACGCACTTCGTCGGCGTCCTGGGTGAGAATGTACGTGAACGCGGTTTCGTTTTGGAAGGGATTGGGATAGTTCAGCACCTCGGTGAGCCGAAAGCGCGAGCTCACCTGAAACTCCTGCTCAAAATAATTGAGATTGCCGGACTCGTCACGGGCAAACACTTCGATTTGATGATCACCCTCGGAAAGATTGGCGGTGAAAATGGTCAGCGCTTTCAAATCGCGCTGTTCGGAATTGGATTGCGGAACGAACTGCGCCTGTCCCGCGCCGCTGCCGTAACTCACCTTGCGCTGATCGAGATACACCACCACCTGCGCGGTGTCGGTGAACGTGGCCGGCCCGCCGTCGCGGATTTCCACCACCACTTGCGGAGTGGCGGAAACAAAATCGCTCAAGGCCAGGGTGCGGCCATCCATCTGCACGCGGATGGCCGGGGCGAGTGTATCGCGCACCACCCATAAGCTAAAGTCAGCGGCGTTGTTGGTTTCATCCAATTCCACGACGGCATCGTCCGAATCGAGGCGCATCGTCAGATCGATTTTGCCGCTCAAGCCGCTGGTGGAAATCATCGCCGGGTATTCGCGAGTTTCGTCCACCTGCAATCCAGCGACTTTTGTTTTCTGCAATTCAGATTGTCCTTTGAAAATGTTCACAAAAAAACTGTCGGCGACTGTCAGTCCCAAATTGGCTGCTCCAATCGTGACTTGCACTTCGGCGCCCACTTCAACCGTGTCTTGTTGAATGAGGATTTCACTTTTGCCGGTGGCCAGATCTGGAGGCGGTGAGAAATCAACTCCCCACGACTGCAATTGCGGGGTCGTCAGTCCGTCGGTACTCGTGAGTGACGCTGCCAATTGGATCTGTGGGTAAGTTTGCGCCGAAATTTGAGAAAGATCAATTTCCGATGAGGTCGAGTTGCTAATCAATGTATCCAATCCGCCAGTGCGCTGTTTGCCAATAACTGAAAATGTGATTTGATCCTGCGGATTAATTTGAAACGCAAGCCGCGCCGATTTCCATACCAGTGCCGGACCGATGGCAGTTGAAACGATGCGTCCGTTTTTTGCAAATCGATACAGCGTGTCGGTGATGGCGATCCCGCCCGCGCCGGCTTTTTCGAAAGCTTCCGGAACCGTGCCAATGGCTGCGCCTTTGCGCCCGATGATCGCCCAAGCGTCGCGAAATTGCACTTGCCGCGTGAATTGACTACCGATACTTTCGAGCGCCAAATATGCGCTTTCCGTCATGGAGACGCTGCCGTCGTCGCGGATAGCGGCAAGGACGATTCTGCCTTCCGGCAGCGCGTTGATGAATTGCGCCAGGGCTTCGGCATTGGCAGGCGAGCCGTAGGTATCGAAGCTGGCGCGGTCCAGCAGCGCGCCGTCGGTTTCGTCAAACACCGCAAGATTATGGCCGCGGGTGTTGAAACTGACGTGCTCATCGTTGCGCCACAGCCGAGCAAAGTTACCGTCATTCAAACCCGCCGACTCCGCCAGAAATGAAAATTGATTTTGGTGTAATTTGACGGCCTGGTGCGCAATGCTGATATTCTCTAACAGGTTTTCGTTAAATTGCTCCGGGTGTTGCTGCAGCCATTGCCCCGACGTTTGCAACGAATAAGTGAAAGACGCGGTTGCCCACGGTCCGAAATTTTCACCGGCGAAGGTTCGCACGCGCCAGTAGTAAACGCTGGCGAGCGACAGGTTTGGCTGCCAGCGCGTCGCCAATCGTCCTTCGGCGATGGGCGGCGAGGCCTGACGCAGCGGACTGTCAAACGCTGCGCTGGTGTCGATTTCAAAAAAATAAACCAAACCGGAAATTTGAATCTTGGAATTGTTGGTGACCAATTCCGGACGAGCGTTTTGCACGACGCCAAAATCGAGCGGTTTGATCAAAGTCAGATCCGAGGAGAAAACAGTGACGGTTCGTTCTGCAAGGTTGTTGTCTTCATCCTCTTCTGCAATTTGATTTTGCGGATCGATTTCAACTCGAATACGATATTCGCCGGGTTGATCGGGAAGATTCCACGTCGCGCTCACGGAATCGATGAAACCAGTTGGTGGCCGCGTGAATTGACCGAGCAAGGTTTGGTTGTTTTCAGAATCCAAAACAGTAATCCGTACGACCACGCTGTCGGTTGGCTGCAATCCGAAATTTCGTAGACGCGCGGAAACGCTGGCGGTTGAATCGGTAGTCAGCAGTAAATCTGTCGACAAAATGATGTCTTCGGTTTGAACGCTTAGTTCGGGTTTTGTGGGAATATTCAACTTCATTGCCGGGTCGCCAATGAGTGTGTATTGATCGATCACAAATTGGCTGCGCGGCTGATCGCCGAGCCGCTGCCACAACTGATACTTCGCTGAAGTCGTGGCCGCGCCGACGCTGCGCACGGTGTCTTTCGTCACTGCGCGAAACAGGCCATCGAGCAGAAAAAAATCCTGGGTGATGAAGCCGAAACCAGCCGAACCCCAGTACGCCGCGGCGCCGTTCGGATGAATCACAAACTCCTCGCTGAGGCTATTCAAAACCGGTTCGGCGAAGCGCGCCGAATGGCACGACATGCCGCTCATAAAAGGAAACAAATCACGATTCTGCCATTCCTCCGGGTGGCCGATATCGATGTCCCACACCTGGCTGCCGGCGTGTCCGATGAAATTAAACCACAAGACGCCCTGTTGAATTTTCTCCGCCGCTGCCCGTTGAAAATTTAGAGTGACGGCTTCCGCAGTAGTTTTGTTGTAACGAATTGGAAAGCCGCTGAATGGCGCTGGATTGACATAGTCGTCAATCAGCCTGTTGGCTTGCGATAAAAAAATGGTTTGCTCGGTAGCGTTGATGCCGCCGTTGGCGAACGCAATTTCTTTGTCCCACGAATCGAAGGGTAGGCGCTCGTACGCCATGAGTTTGTCGATCACGATGGCCGCTTGCTCGGCGGTTTCGGCGGGAATGCGCCCGACGAAGAGATCGGGGAGAACGTCGCCCGGGCCGTCGAGCAACGCGTACCAGTTATCGGCGACGAGAATTCCGAACGACGGCACGTAGTTGGTTTTCACTGCGCCGGCCGAGAGTTTCTTCGGATCCCACGACGCATCGCCGAGCAGAACGAGGTATGTGGGCGCAGGCTTTTCCCAAAACTCAAAAGCGTAACTCAAAAAGGACTTGATGGCTTCGGGCGCGATGATTCCAAAATTGAACTCATCGTAAATATCCTCAACATCGATTACCACGGTCCGAAAGCCATCATGATCGCGGCGATATTCCGCCAGCCGTTGGGCCTCGTTTGCAAAATTTTTATGGGTGATGATGATGTAATCGGCAGCGTTTGCCTGAGCGCGCAGATTGCTGGGGGTGTCTTTTTCGATACTCCCGACTTTTTTGATGCCAGATTTAGAGGCCGCGTAATAAAAACTTGAAGAGCTTGTGTCTGTGAACGAAGCAGAGTAGCGCTGCGCCAATTCGTTCCGCAACGTGTCGTTGGCCACCGCCGGGCCGCTCAAACTTTTCGAAAGAATTTCTTTCGCCGAGCCAATGACCGTGCCTTTCCGTCCAATGAACGCCCAGCCATCGCGGAAAGCGACTTGTCGAATCAGGCCGCTGCCGGCAGACTCAAACGCTTGATATGCCGCTTCGTTCATATTGGTGGCGCCTTCGTCGCAAATGCCGGCCAGAATGATTTGGCCATCCGGCTGTGAGTTTATATACTCCGCCAAGTCGTCGGCGATGGCTGGAGAGCTGAGCAGATCGAAGCGGCGGGTTTCTGTTGCGCCGGTTTGCGGATCGATGGTCATAAGATGATAACCGCGGGTTCGGAATTCCTGTACCTCGAAATGGGGGATCAGTTTCACGAAATTGCCGTCGTTGAGGCCGGCAGACTCCACCTGAAAAAATGAGGCGCGTTCGACTTGCGACCGCAGCAGTCTGCCGTTTTGCGGATCGAAAATGGTGATTACCGGATCTTGTCCGCGAAGCAGATGGGTATCCGAAAAATTGTGCAGGCGGTAATTTTTGATGACCCGACTCGGGTTGTCCGCGACAAATTTAAAATTGTCTTGCGTTGCCGCCGGAGTTCGTGGATAGATGACGTCCACCCAGTCGAGATAAATCTGATTAACGAGTGTACCGGTGTTTCCCACAAGTTGGAGGTCGAAACGGTTCTGGCCGTTGACGAACAGCGATGTCGGCAGAACCAGATTCCACAACAGCTCTTCGCGATCGTCGAAAAAATTCTCGCCCACCAGTTGATTGTTGATGGAGAGCCGGACGTGGTGATCTGGATTCACCGGATCCTGTGTCGTGCCCTGCAGCCGCAGGTTGAGCATGCATTGCTCTACGGTGTAGTGCAGACCGCTCAAATCGAAATTGAAGATGTCGTGTTCGTTGTCAAAAATGTAGCGGCCGATCCAGCCTTCATCCGTGTCGACTTCGCTAGAGGTGTTGGAGCGATGAAAGAGAACTTCGCGCTCGAGATGGAGGGTCTCCCAGTAAAAAGGTTCCGGTATGACGGGTGGACTATCGAGCGCAATTTCCCGGTAGCGCGGACCGGTGTCGCCGTCGTCGGTGAGAAAATAGACGTTGGTATCGGTGTAAAAATCGTAGTAGCGGTCGCGGCCGCGATGCCAGTCGGCGTAAAAGTGAATTGTGTCCTGTGGAGAAAATGTCAGACTTTGCGGACCGGTAACCCAGAGTGGGATGAGTTCGCCGCGGGTGTAAATTTTCAAGGTTTCGAGATTGAGGTTCGCGGCCTCGTTGCCGGCGGCGATCAGGTCATCGGAGGTTAGTGAATAGATTCCTTCTTCATCGATGAAAAGTTTGTAGTAAGTGAACTGAGGATTGTACCAGTCATTTTGGGCGAAGTCGATCCGGCTCGATGAAGGTATCTTTGCGGAATGATATTCCGGGTTGAGATATTGAGATCGTGCGATGGTCTCAGCCTCCCCCTTTGAAGGAGGAAAGAGGGGGATGTTCTGGTCGAACGGCTGACTGAATTCCACCGCGATTTTTAGAGATTTGTACACCCGCAGCGTTTTTCGAACCGGGTTGTATTGCAGCGGCTGGACTTGAATGCGCCCCACGCGCTGGCCGCGGATTCTGTCCTCGCCCGCGAAGATAGCAGGATCGCTGGGCCAGAAGGCATCGTGGTTGTAAAATGATTCGTTTCGTTGATAGGAGTATTTGACGACATCCGCTTGTGAATCTTCGATGATGGTCGGCGCTGGCAGCGGATCAATTTCCGGAATTTCTTCAAATGAGCTTTCGAGAATTCGGACAGAAACTTCGGCGCCTGGCGGCATGTTGATGAGCGCGGTTGCTGTGGGCAGCGCTGGTAAGCCGGCCTCATTGGTGCTGCCGAAATTGCTTGCGGATACATCCAGAAATTTCTGGCCATCGACTTTCACAGAGGCCAATTTCAAATCGAAGGAATTGAGAGAAAACACAATGCTGCGCGAATCCGTTTCATGGGTCGTAAAAATTTGGCTGAAGCCGGCGGCGCTTTGTTGGCTTTGAACAGCACCACTACACAAAAGCAGCAAGCAAATTTGAATTGTTGGAATGTGATACGTCCGGAAAGCCATGTAAGAATTGGTTGAAATTCAAAATTTTTGAGTTATATTGGTATGATTGTAATTAATTTTCCAATGAATTCCAAGAAGTTTATAAGCCGCATCTTTGCCGCTTTGCTGATGACGTCGACCTTTTTTGCTTGCCAGAAATCTCAGCAGACAAATCAAGAGAAAGAAATGGAAAGTGCCGGCCTGCACACTATTTTGATCAACGATGTACCGCTGCAAGTGGAAATTGCGCAGACGGAGGAGACCGCCAGTCTCGGGTTGATGTTTCGCGAAGACTTGCCCGACACTCGGGGAATGCTGTTTGTCTTTCCTCAGCAACAGATTCTTTCTTTTTGGATGCGTAACACACTCATCCCATTGGACATCGCCTTTATCGACGAAAGCGGGGTAATCGTTGACCTCCAGCACATGGCGCCACTGGATGAATCAAAAAATTACATTTCTGCTGAACCGGCGCTTTATGCGCTGGAGGTAAACGTGGGATGGTTTGAGAAGCACGGGATCAAAGTAGGCGCCAAAGTAAAGTTTTGATAAAACGGCGAAAGGAGGCTAATGAACACAAATGCCGATCATGTCTATTTGCGTTCATCAGCGGTGAGTTTATGGAATTGAAAATCCACGATCAGGAAGTGCTTCTGCAAAGACTCTGGAAAAGTCGTAAACTCTTCAACCAGGAGCTGCGGACAGTCAACGGGGAGAGCATCGAAGTGGTTTTTGCTGGCGCCGAAAATCTCGACACTGGACCAGATTTCAAGGATGCTGTCATCAAAATTGCGGGACGACTCCTCAAGGGTGATGTAGAGGTCCACCTCAACGAAAATGGCTGGTACGAACACGGTCATCATAGCGATCCGCGCTACAACAATGTTATCCTGCATCTCATCTCTCATGAACCAACAAAACAGAAATTTATCCAGCGGGAAGACGGCGCGCCAGTTCATCAACTATGCATTGATTCAGAACAACAAAAGTCGGCATTGTGGAAAAACAATATTGCGACAGAAAAGTCCGAGGCTTTAGTCGTTGAAGATTGCCCATTGAGCCAACAGTCTGAGGCGAAGATTATGGCGACTATCAACGCGGCAGGTCAGCGTCGGTTATTGATGCGAACGGAGCAATTGCGCGAGGATTTGCAGGGGTCGTCCTGGGAACAGCTCATTTACAAGAAAATAATGGAGGCGTTGGGGTATTCAAAAAATCAAGCACCTTTTCTAAAGTTGGCGGAGACTGTGGCGTATGAGACCGTGTGCGCCGAGATGCAGTGGGTGGATGAGGAAATGGCATTGCTGAAGTGTGCCGCTCTGCTGTTTGGCGCGGCGGGACTTCTGCCCTCGCAAGCTAAATCGAGCGGCGTGAGATTGGACGCAGCGACTTTGACTTACTCCGCGCCACTGGAACAGCTCTGGGAGCAGATAGCGCATCGGCTGGAAATAAATTCTATGAAGCCGCATGCCTGGCAGTTTTTCCGGCTGCGTCCGCAAAATTTTCCGACCCGTCGGCTCGCCGGCATGGTGCAGTTGATTTTTAGATTTTATCGGCAGGGGTTTTTAGAGGGATTTCTAAAAATTTTCAACGGCCATTCACAAAATTATCTTCTTATCATTAACGAGTTAGAAAATACGTTGACCATCAAAGCCGAGGGATATTGGAGGGAACATTATCGGTTTGGGGAGACGCCGGTTTCGCTACAGAAAAATGAGGAAGCATTGATCGGCCGGGAGCGGGTGCGGGATATACTGGTCAATATCATCTTACCGGTTTCGTATCTTTATGCAGTGGAGTCGAGTGATGGGGCGCTGAAAAGTACGGTGCAGGAAATCTACACGCGTTATCCCAAATTGTCCGAAAATGTCATCACCCGCGCAATGAAGCAGCAGCTTAAAATGGTGGGTGAAATTAAGTTCGCCTCACAGCAGCAAGGTTTAATTTATTTGCACAAGCTTTATTGCCGGCCCCTGAGGTGCTCAGAATGCCAACAAATTACACACTCATGATATTTTTTCCGGAGTGTTTTCTAATACTCCTGCAAAACGATCCGATATTCACCGGTATCATCGTTGACGCATTCTAAGATGGCACAACATTCTTGATTTGCTGGGAATATTATCGGGTGAATGTAGAAATTTCTTAAAAGTGCGGGTTGCAAAAAAAAATCTTGACTTTTTCCTTTTAAAGTCTATTTTGATTTGTGCAGATTTGTTGGTACGCAGCTACTAATAATAACAAAAAACGAGACTCCTTTGAAAAGAGCATTCTGTTGGTGTGTAGTTTTGGTGATTAGCGTTAGTTTGGTGTTTGCTGGCACTATCATAGTGAATTTTGATGCTCAACCAGGGTTCAATATGGTAACGCTGAAGTGGACGACTGAAAATGAGATCAATTTGAGGGGCTATGAGATTCAACGCAGTATTGATAACAGCAGCGACAACAGTTTTAAGGCGGTGGAGTTTGTGAACGCCAGTCTTGAGCAAAAAGTCCGTAAAGACTATACTTATGAAGATAAATCAGTCTTCAAACAAATGGATCGAACCTATTACTATCGATTGAGAATTGTAGATAAAGATAATACCTCCACAGTATCTAGAGTCATTTCTGTAACTCCCACTATTTCTAGCGCGCGGCAGACCTGGGGCAGCATCAAGGCTATGTTTCGGTAGGACGCATACCTCTGACTCTACTGAAAGTTGGCACAGCCTCGCAGAGGACCGCTGCCTTTTTCATTTTTAATCACACAACCAGCTTATACTTATCTTCTCCCGATTTTTCAATTACCACTTTCGCTCCCCACGATAATCTGATGTGTTCTCGCAGCGGGGTTGCATCGATGCGATAATGGCTGTGGGGCTTCTGTGGTCCCATACACCAGCATTCCACCGCTTTCACAAATGTATCTACTTCTTTGCGGCCAATCTTGAGCTTGAACGGTTTGCCAACCTTTGGGAAAAAATCCAGTTCCCGCTTCTGAATCATGATATAATTCCCGCTGGCCTCGTCCGCTGACAGCTTGCGTTTGAATTGTTCGTTTTTCGCTGTAGCCATCGCTAACTCCTTTCCATGTTTATCGCATTAATGATAGCAAAACCTCATCGCAAAGTCAAATAAATCCTTGCAGTTTGAGTTTCACTTCTTTAGCTTCCCGAAAATTTTCAGGAGCCCTTATGTACGAAGACGCGCTATCTCATCTTAAAAACGCAGATCCGGTTTTGAGGAAGATCATCTTGCAAATCGGCGACTGTAAATTGCAGCCGACGAAGAACCATTTTGCCGCACTGATGGAGTCGATTGTTTCGCAGCAATTGTCGGTTAAGGCCTCGGCCACCATCTTCCGTCGATTTTTGGAGCTTTATCCCGGCAAACGATACCCGAAGCCGGCGGATGTGATCGCCACATCCGATGCCCGATTGCGCGCGGTCGGGCTCTCACGGCAGAAGTTTAGCTATCTCAAAGATCTGGCTAAAAAATTCGAAAGCGGAGTGCTCAAAACGAGAAGATTTTCGCGCATAGCGGACGAGCAGATTATCGAAGCGCTGACGCAGGTAAAGGGCATCGGGCGCTGGACTGCCGAGATGTTTCTGATTTTTTCCCTCAACCGGCTGGACGTGCTCCCGGTCGATGATTTGGGTTTTCGAAAAGCCGTCAAAATTCAATATGGTCTGCGCAATTTGCCAACTGCGGAGAAACTGCGAAAGATTGCCCGGCCGTGGCATCCCTATTGTTCGATTGCCACTTGGTACATGTGGGCCAGTTTGGACAGCATGCCGGCTCAATTAAAATAATACTGGGAATATTTGCAGGATTGGCTTGTATAAAATACGGTCTCAAAAAGAAAGCGTCGGTATTTCCTAAAAATAAATGCACGGCGACCTGGAAATATCGGCGCTCTTCTTTTTTCTGGGCTACGCGATTCCGAGTGCTTTAAAAATCCGCCCCTGAACTTCTTCTAAATTGCCCACCGCGTCAATCTCATAGACCAGATTTTGTTTTGAATAGTATGGTATGAGCGGTTTGGTTTCGGAATGGTATTTTACAAGTCGAACGCGCAGAGTTTTTTCGTCATCATCGGGGCGCTGTACGAGGCGTGATAGAATTTCCTTCGGCGGCGGATCGAAGCGCAGATTGTAAATGATACCCGTCAGCGGGTCGATGCGCCGGGCCGCGTTACGAATGATGATCTCATCGTCCGGTGCCTCGAACAGGAGCACATGATCGAGTTTTACGCCAGTTTTTTCAAAAGCCAGATCGAGAGCCTGTGCCTGGGTCAGCGTGCGGGGAAATCCATCCATCAAAAAGCCGTTCTTTGCATCGGGGCGGGAGATCCGTTCCATAATCATTTCAATGACGATATTGTCTGGCACCAGGGCCCCCTGTTTCATATAGTTATCAGCTAACTTTCCCAAAGCCGTTCCTTGTGATACCGCCTCGCGCAGCATGTCCCCCGATGAGATGTGGGGAATCTCCAATACTTTCATGAGTTTTTGGGCCTGGGTGCCTTTGCCTGAGCCGGGTGGACCAATTAGGATTATTCTCATGATTCCTGTTCCTTTTTGTGGGGTCGTGGATTTTGAGGCTTAATTTTACAAATACTTTTAGTATTCAAAAGGGCTAGAAGTTGCGTAAAAACGATCTCCACTTATCAGAATAAAAAAGGGCGCACGCTAAAGATTTTACGGCCGCCCGTTTTCAAGATTCCCGGTCTGTAAGATTCTATCCATGAACCCTATTGATCAATCTTTCATAGCATTTATTTGAAAGAAATTTAAGAAGAAAAATTATAAATGCAAACAGATTATTCCCAACGCGGGCGAGCCGCAACCAAAAAAAGAAAAAGAAAATCAAAAACAGTCTAAAAGTTTTAGGTAGCTAACCCGATTTAAACACGTTCGCTCCCTGAAGATGAACCACTCCTTTGAGAAAATTTAAAGTCAGAGCTTGACTTAGTGATTTTGATTTTGTATATTTGCACCGATTCAGATAGTGGAAACATAAGTCGATTTAATGATATAGAAAAATGGTAGTTAATGTATTAGCTAAACCGATTTAGTATGGAATTCAATATTGGTGATGTAGCTCGGCTCGCCAACGTTTCCAAAGCCACGGTCTCGGCAGTGATCAATAGCCGGCCGGGAGTATCGCCTCAAACGCGCGAAAATGTCCTGCGCATCATCAAAAAGATCAATTATCGCCCTAATCAGGTTGCCCGCTCGCTGTCGGTTCGAGCTACCAAAAGCCTGGGGCTGGTCATAAAGGAAATCGACAACCCGCACTTCGCTCGCGTCATCAAAGGTGTTTTCAATTCTAGTTCGCGGCATGGGTATACCGTCATTTTAGGCAGTTCCGAGCATTCCCCGGAAAAAGAACAGCTCAGTGTCGAGGCCCTGCTCAACCAACGAGTGGATGGCTTAATCATTTCCCCCCTTCAGGCTTCTCATAGCGATTTCGGTTATCTGGCCGAGTTGATTGCTAGAAAATATCCGCTGGTCACCCTGGGGGAAGTGAAAAATTATGCGACCAGTGTCGTTGACATCAACAATGAAGCCGCCGCTTATGAAGCGGTATCCTATTTGATCTCTAAAGGCCACCGCCGGATCGCTTACTTTTCCGGGCCGCCGTTTTCGGCGCACAGCAAAGATCGGCTGCGCGGCTATCAGCAGGCACTGATTGGCCACAGCGTTCCGGTAGATAACAAATTGATTTTGGACGCCGGACCCTATTTTGAGAATGGCTACTCTCGAGGCAAAGAGATATTTTCGTCTGACAACAAACCCACCGCGGTGTTTTGCTACAACGATCTCGTGGCGATTGGGCTGATCAACGCAGTCTTGGAATTGGGATTGCGGGCACCCGACGACGTGGCCGTCATCGGATTCGACGACATCGACTTCTGCCGCTTTGCGCGCATTCCGTTGACCACCGTGCATGTCCCGGCTTACCAAATTGGCGAGAAAGCAACGGAAATCCTGATGATGCAAATCAACAATCGAAGCAGTGGGCTGGTGGAAAAAATTTTGCTGGACACCTACTTGGTGAAGCGGGAATCGGCATGAATAAATTATCGGGAAATAACTTACTGGAGTCGAGATGTCATATTTAGAAGAAATGTTTTTGCTGTCCGGGAAAGTGGCTGCGGTGATTGGGGGCAGCGGCGTTTTGGGCGGCGCGATGGCAAATGGCCTGTCAGGCGCTGGCGCTAAAGTGGCCATTCTTGGCCAAACGCGCGAGAAAATCGATACGCGTGTCCGTGCGATTCAGGGTCGCGGTGGAGAAGCGATAGGCATAATTTGTAACGCCAGTGATCGCGGCGCACTCGAAAGGGCATGCAGTGAAATCGTTTCCGCCTGGAGGCGAGTAGATGTATTGATCAACGCGCCGGGTGTGAATTCTTCAACACCCTTTTTTGAAATTAGTGAAGAGGAGTGGGAGCGCATTCTCGATGTCAACCTCAAGAGCGTGTTCCTTGCCTGCCAGGTTTTTGCGAAGCAGATGATTAAACAGAAAGCAGGGGGAAGCATTATAAACATTTCCTCGGCATCATCCGGGCCGCCGTTGTCGAAGGTGTTCACTTATGGCATTTCCAAAGCCGGCTGCAACAACCTCACTCAGTTTCTGGCTTGCGAGTTTGCTCCCCACAAAATTCGCGTCAATGCCATTGTGCCGGGATTTTTTCCGGCGGAACAGAACCGCAAAATTCTCACCAAAGAACGAAGTGCGGCGATTTTCGCTCACACCCCTATGGCGCGCTTCGGCGAAGCAACTGAGTTGATCGGCGCGACTCTTTGGCTGGCTTCTGAAAAGGCGTCCTCGTTTGTAACCGGCGCCATTATTCGCGTGGACGGCGGCTTCTCCGCCATGGCCATTTGAGGATTTCTATGATCATCGGATTGGGTTCAACTGATAAACTTCTCGACCAGCGACAAGTTCGGGATCTCTGCGCCGAGGCTCTCGAGCAGCAGCCACTCGACGGCAAACGCGTTCTCGCCATCATTCCCGATCACACACGCACCGCGCCCATTGATACGATGTTCCGCGTGGTTTACGAACTTCTGGCGAAGCGCGTCGCTCGCCTCGATTTCATAATCGCGCTCGGCACGCATCCGCCGCTGAGCGAGGAGCGTATTTATCAGCGCGTGGGAATTACCGCGGAAGAGCATAAGCGGAAATTTGAAAAGGCGCGCTTCTTCAATCACCAGTGGAATCACCCGGGACAATTGCAAAGCATCGGCGTCATTTCCGAAGAAGAAGTGTTCGAAATTTCGCACGGACTCATACGCCAGCCGGTGGATGTGAAAATCAACAAAATCGTTTTTGATTATGATCTGCTGCTCATCATTGGCCCCACGTTCCCTCATGAAGTCGTGGGATTTTCAGGCGGTAACAAATATCTCTTCCCCGGTATCGCAGGACAGGAGATCATCGACATGTTCCACTGGCTGGGGGCGCTCATCACCAGTCCGGTGATCATCGGCGTGAAGTACACGCCCGTGCGCAAAATCGTCGATCGCGCCGCCGCGTTTCTGCCGATGGAGCGGCTGTGCATGAGCCTCGTGGTGAAAGGCTCTGGACTGGCCGGTTTGTACATTGGCACGCCAGAGCAGGCGTGGGCGGCGGCCGCAGATTTATCCGCAAAACTCCACGTCATTTACAAAGACAAGCCATTTCAGCGCGTGCTCTCCTGCGCACCGCCAATGTACGACGACCTCTGGGTCGGCGCGAAATGCACCTACAAACTCGAACCGGTAGTAGCCGACGGCGGTGAGTTGATCATTTACGCCCCGCACATCAAAGAAGTCTCGGTGACCCATGGCGATAAAATCGAAGCCATCGGTTATCACGTCCGCGATTATTTTGTGAAGCAGATGGAGAAGTTCCGGCGCATTCCCGCCGGCGTGCTGGCGCATTCGACGCACGTCAAAGGAATTGGAACATATGAAAACGGCGTGGAAAGGCCGCGCATCAACGTTGCACTCGCGACGCAAATTCCTGAAAGCACCTGCCGCAAAATCAATCTCGGTTATCGCGACCCAGCGAGCATTCGTATCGAAGAATGGCAGAACCGCGAAGACGAGGGGGTGCTATATGTTCCGAAGGGTGGAGAGATTTTGTATCGGTTGACAGACGATCCATTTCGGAAGGAATAGAATTCAGAAGAGTGAGCAGACTCCGTGAGATGGTCATTCCGAATCCCGACGTTTTTTGTCGGGTGAGGAATCTGGCGGTACACAGAGCGTTCTTACAACGATCAGCTTAGGGCGTATTTGCGAATCTAATCTCCGTCGGGTTTCTCGACTCCGCTGCGCTTCGCTCGAAACGACAAGTTGGATGTTTAACCGGCACGATGATATTGTCAATTACAGCTAAAAATGAGGAACTCCGATGCAAAACTTAATTCTCGACGACAACCGCTTTTTCAGCCCCGAACCCAGTGTCCGCCGCATCGCCCGTGAGTTGTATGAGGGCGTCAAGGATTTGCCGATCGTCAGTCCGCACGGACATACTGAGCCGGCGTGGTTTAGCAAAAACGCGCCGTTCACCGATCCCACCGAGTTGATCATCATCCCCGATCATTATGTGTTTCGCATGTTGTATTCACAGGGTTATTCGCTTGAGTCACTGGGCATTCCGACGCGCGATGGCACGCCCGTCGAAACTGATCGCCGGAAGATTTGGCAAATTTTCGGCGATAATTTTTATCTCTTCGCTGGCACGCCAACCGGCATTTGGATGAGTCACGTCTTCTCTGTTGTGTTCGGGATCAAAGAAAAGCTCACTGGCGAATCGGCCATGCGGATTTATGATCAAATAAATGAGAAGCTGCGCGCGCCGGAATTTCGGCCGCGAGCGATGTTCGATCGTTTCAACATCGAGGTGCTCACCACCACCGATTCGGCGGAATCGCAACTGGATCAACATCGCGCCATTCGCGAATCCGGTTGGAAGGGCAACGTCATTCCGTGTTTCCGTCCCGACGGCGTGACCGATCTCCTCCGCAGCGATTGGCAGCAGAATATTCAAAACCTCAGCGCCGTCACTGGCATTGACATTCATTCCTATTCCAGCTACATTCAGGCGCTGGAAAAACAGCGGGCGTTTTTCAAATCTATGGGCGCGGTTTCGACCGATCACGGTGTTTACAGTCCGTACACCCACGAGCTTTCCAAACAGGAAGCCGAGTCCTTGTTTCAGAAAGCGCTGCGCGGATCCGCCATTTTACAGGACGCCGCACAATTCACCGCACACATGTTAATGGAGATGGCGCGCCTGAGTCAGGATGATGGACTGGTGATGCAAATTCATCCGGGCTCGTTTCGCAATCACAATCAAAAAATTTTCCAGCGGTTTGGTCCGGACAAAGGCGCGGACATTCCGCTGCCCACCAAGTACACCAAAAATCTCCACGAGCTGCTGAACAAGTACGGCAACAATTCGGACCTCACGCTGATCGTTTTTACGCTGGATGAAACCAGCTATTCGCGTGAGCTGGCGCCGCTGGCCGGACATTATCCCGCGATGAAGTTAGGCCCGCCGTGGTGGTTCCACGACAGCCTCGAAGGGATGCGGCGCTTCCGCCAGCGGGTGACGGAAACCGCCGGCATTTACAACACCGTCGGCTTCAACGATGACACCCGCGCGTTTCCCTCCATTCCCGCGCGCCACGATCTGTCCCGCCGAATGGACAGCGATTTCCTCGCGGGACTGGTCGCGCGCCACATCATCGACATGGAGGATGCCCGCGCAATGAGCCGGGCGCTGGCGTATGAGTTGGTGAAGAAGGGGTATAAGTTGGGTTAAGGGTAAAGCCCACGAAATTGAGAATAACATTTGATGGCTATTCCGAGAATAGTAATTGATACGAATGTCGTCGTGTCCGCATTAAAATCGAAGCAGGGAGCTTCGTTTGCATTAATGATGTTCGTTGGCCAAAATAAGTTCGAGACAAATATTTCAGTGCCGTTGATTTTGGAATATGAAAAACTCCTGCTTGATCCCAAACAAAAAATCCCATTCACAGACGTTGAAATTGGCAAAATACTGGATTTTATATGTCGTAAGTTCAAGGCATCATAAATTTACTATCTTTGGAGACCATATTTAAGGGATCCAAAAGATGACATGATATTAGAACTTGCCGTTTCATCAAAAAGTGAATATGTTATAACATTCAACAAGAGAGATTTTGTAGGCATAGAAAGTTTTGGGATTCAGGTTTTGAGACTGAGCGAATTTCTCAATTTAATAGGAGAATGACTATGAGCACGATAAATATTCGCCTTCCGAAATCTCTGCATAAGGCGATTCGAGACTTGGCAAAAGAAGAGCAAATTTCGATCAATCAATTTGTGGCAACGGCGCTGGCAGAAAAGATATCCGCACTTATGACCGGATTATTGATGAAAAGAGCCAAGCGGGCGCCGAGTCGAAAAGAGTTTGAGGCCATAATGCAGAAGGTGCCGGATGTACCCGCAGATAAGGAGGATCAATTGTAGTTATTCACAAATTATTGGAGCGCGGCACATCATCGACATGGAGGATGCCCGCGCCATGAGCCGGGCGCTGGCGTATGAGTTGGTGAAGAAAGGGTATAGGTTATAAGGCTTGATTGGAAGTACAATTATTCTTACTTGAGAAGAAAGGAGCTCGAGGTAAAAATTATGATTTCAAGAGAATTGCTTAAGGACGAAATCGATAACATAAAAAGAGAGGAGTATCTGGTGATTCTGCATAGAATCATCCAATCCCGTAAAGTGAAACCATCTCAGTTTTTTTCCAAGAAACGAGCCAAAACAGACACGAAATCTGAGTGGCATCAATTTATTGAAGCGACGTATGGCAGCTTGTCCGATGCGCCAATTAAACGTGGCGCTCAAGGCGTATTTGAGGTACGCGAGGTGATTGAACTTGTACAAGTCATTAATAAAAAAAAATTGATCTGGAGGTTAAATGAATGACTCGGCTCAGAATAGTAGAATTGGAGACGAAGCCTACCTAAAGGTCTGGGAGATGGAGCAAGCCCATTCAAGCAAACGATGGACAGTTGCTACTTTTTTTTTCAGTATCAGCTTCGCCATTTTGGGCTTTTCATTTCAAGCCGATAAATCTTACGTTCCAATTATAACACAGCAAGTGTCGGCAATTTTGATTTATTGGTTTGCTTATATGATGTTTATAAGGTTCAACGATTTCACATATTTTCTTCGAGAGTATCTCAAAAAATTAGAATCGTCAGAAAACGTTTCCCTAAAAATTCAACGTGAGGTTAGAGAATATTTGAAGCAAAAAAAGCGGATCTCAACAACAAGACTCTTGCAATATTTTGGAATTGCGTACACAATTGGGATTGTAGCATCTTGGTTCTTTCTTTAGAAATAGTGAGCAAATATCATGATTAAGTTTGAAAGCATATCGCAACTACGAAATTGGTTGGAAATGAATGGCGTTGATCTCGAATGCTGGGGACAAGGCGATTCTAAATCAGTAGAAGACCTGTGGCAAGAAATTACATCAGGAGAGACACAAATCCAAGAAAACCCTCCTTTAAGAGTCGTCCATGTCGTAAATATCATCGTTCGTAATGGTGACAAAATTTTGGTTGAAGGAAGCCAGAAAATTGCTCGAAATCAGGTACGGTATCGAGGATTGCCCCCGGCTGAGAAAATTAAGCCGGGTGAAGGTTATATTGATGCAGCTATTCGTGGACTCAAGGAAGAGCTGCAAATAAACCCCGATAGGATAAGAATCATCTCATCCGGAGATGAACCACAAAGCTCAATCCATGAGTCCCAATCCTACCCCGGACTCCGCAGCCAATACATTATTTACAATGTTGAAGTGAAAATTGATAATTTACCAGACAACGATTTTTGGACAAATGAAAGAAATATCGGTGATCCAGTAAGACAACATCATTGGAAGTGGGAGCCCTTGGAATAGGAAAATGATCTTAGCTTCATATTAATGCAAACAAATCATGTTTTGAAAGCAAACTCTTGATTGCATCATCACCGAAGGCGTAGTGGCCGTCATTCGTATGGTGGATTCACACAAGCTCATGAAAGCCGCCGATGCCATCCGTGAAGATCGGCAATTGAAAAAAATGGACATGAATCATGAATAGCGTCCGGGCCTATATTGATACTTCTGTATTCGGTGGACCATTTGATGAAGAGTTTGAAACCCCCAGCAGGATTTTTTTTGAACAAATTAGTAACTTCAGCAGTGGTTCAAACCGAATTTCTCGAAGCGCCCAAGAATGTGAAAGACTTTTTCAATGAACTACTCCCTTTGGCTGAAATAGTAGAAGTGACGGAGCCAGCCTTGAAACTTCGCGATGCTTATTTGAAGGCAGAAATAGTCTCTAAAAAATACGCCAACGACGCATTGCACGTGGCATTGGCCACCGTCTCAAATTGTTCAATCATTGTGAGTTGGAATTTCAAGCATATAGTGCACTTTGAGAAAATTCCATTGTATAACGCGATCAACATTGTACAGGGATTTCACCAAATTTCTGTCCACTCGTCATTGGAGGTCATCAAATATGAATAAAGATTTCGATTGCGTAGAGATGAAGCACAAAGCGGCAGTGAAAATTCAAAAAAAATCGTCGGGTTATCTACTGAGGACGAACTGAAATTTTGGAAGGAACAAACAGAGTCGTTGAGAAGACTTCGAAAAAGTAGGATAAAGAAAGATAAAGTTTCGCCCAACACTTAGCCCGAGAAACCCATGTCCCAAGAAGAAATTCTTGATCGCATCATCAGCGAAGACGCGGTGGTCGTCATTCGCATGGTGGATTCCCGCAAGCTCTAATATTTCGAGAGAGGGAGGTCTTGCTTCAATAGACTGGATTTGCTAAAATCATTCGAGAAGAAATAACAGATGGAGTAATATTTATGAACACCACTCCGAAGGCATACGATGAGCTCATCGATTTTATTGCGGCTGGCAGCAAGCCTGATGATGTTGTTGCATACGAACCTTCACAGACGGCGAAGAATCGGGTCGCCGACCTGATTCATAAGGAAAAAACCGACGGGCTCACTGCAGAGGAAAAATCGGAGTTAGACAATTATATACAGTTGGAGCACATCATGAGACTTGCCAAAGCACGTGCGCGCAGGTACGTCATTCATGAGTAGTTACGTTAGCGATGATCTTCGAGAGTTAGTCGCTGCCCGTGCCGGACGCTTATGTGAGTACTGCTTGATACATGAAGAAGACACTTTCTTCCAATGCCAAGTTGACCATATTGTCAGCGTCAAACATCGCGGTCAGACCGAAGCGGAGAACTTAGCTTATGCCTGTGCTATCTGCACTCGCAACAAGTGAAGTGATGTTGGCTCAATTTTATTGTCTTCACGGAAATTCACTCGCTTTTTTAATCCACGTACAGACACGTGGGCTCGCCACTTCAAATTAGAAGGCGCGATTATAAAACCGCTCACCAACATCGGCAAAGTTACTGCTCAGATTTTGGATTTCAATAGCGAGGACCGGCTTTTAGAGCGACGGACTTTAATCTCTATTGGAAGGTATCCAGCGGATATGGCTAAAGAGCGAATGAATAAATGAGACGTTT
>Ga0247727_10006036_pt1 | contig 24056 bp, 20 predicted proteins | sample WisWelCaveWW1625_FD_202498 | JGI IMG/M metagenome (GOLD analysis project Ga0247727, IMG submission 202498) | Biofilm microbial communities from Wishing Well Cave, Virginia, United States - WW16-25 | ecosystem: Environmental > Aquatic > Deep subsurface > Groundwater > Cave microbial mat | place... | reverse complement strand
GGTTTTGCAGACCTCTGCCTAACTGCTCGGCCATCGCGCCAAAACGTTCAAATTTATCACAAAAATGAGCCCCTCAATCTAACAAAAATGGGTTTCCTAGTCACGGTTTTTAGAGGCGAAGATCTCCTCGGCTTGCCGCACGAGGATCCCGGCAAGCTTGTCCTTTGTCACGGACCGGCAAACAGCCGTTTTTCCCTCGCGGTCCATCAAAGTAGCGTCGATAGCTTTCTTTCCGAACGGCTTATTTTTTTTCGTGACCTTCTGCAGCACGATAAGTTCCAAATTTTTCCGGCGCATCTTCGCGGCACCGTTCTTAGCCAGATTCCCGGATTCCAGCCCAAATCCGACAAAGACCTGGCCCCTTTTTTTCCTTTTGGCCAAATGAGCCAGAATGTCCGGGTTCTTTACGAACCGTACCCCACGGAGCTCGTTCTTTTTGATCTTTGTGCCGGAAACCTTCGAGGGTCGCACATCCGCCACCGCGGCCGCCATCACCAGCACATCCGACTTCGGCAAAAGACCCCACATCAGGCGGTCGAGCTCCCGCGCCGTTTGGGCGCGCTTCGGGCATTCCACCGATTCCACCCGGTGGCCCCTTTTTTTCGCCGCCGCGACAAGGCTTCTTCCCATGACTCCAGTGGAATGGTTCGAGATGAATCTCACGGGGTCGATCGGTTCTTGCGTGGGGCCGAACGCGATCAAAAACCTGAGCCTCATGAACCCAACGCGTCCATCACCGCTTTCACGATCGCCGCGTTCGGCGCCAGATGCCCCATGCCCTGATCCATGCAGACAAGATGCCCTTGGACCGGATGGACGATCACGGCCCCATGCTTTTTTAATTTCTCGATGTTTTCCTGTGTCACTTTTTTGTAGAACATCTTCTCATTCATCGCGGGCGCCACGACAAGCGGCGCGTCGGATGCCAGCGCCGTACAGCACAGGATGTCGTCCGCGAGGCCATGCGCGAGCTTCGCGATGACATCGGCAGACGCCGGCGCCACGACGATGACATCCGCTTTTTTCGCGAGCTCGATGTGGATGGGCTTCACGCGGCCTTGGACCAAAAAAAAATCATCGACGACTTCCGTCCCCGCGAAACTCTGCAGGGAAAGTTTCGTCACAAAATGGTGCGCGTCCTTCGTCATGACGACCGAGACCGAGTGGCCCTTTTCGCGGAACTCCGTGATGAGGTCACATGCCTTGTACGCGGCGATGGAACCGGAGACGCCCAACAAAATATGTTTGCCCTGGGTCTTTGTCATTTTCCCCGCTTGGCCCCGCGCTCGGCCAGAATAATGGACTTGAGGACCTCGTGCGCCACGGGGATCTCGCGGTTCACGATCCGGTAATCACAAAGTTTCAGATCGTTCAATTCGATCAACTCGCCCGTCGCCACGCGGTAACGCCGGTCGATCTCTTGCCGTGACTCGGTCCCCCGCCTTATCAACCGGCGCTTCAATTCCTCCTTGGAGGGCGGCACGAGGAATATGAAAACAGCATCGGGTTTCGTTTTCTTCACTTGTTTCGCGCCTTGGACGTCGATCAAGAGGAGGACATCGCGACCGCGCTTCACGTGGTCCTGGACCTGTTTTTTCGGCGTGCCATAAGAATGCCCGAACACGTTCGCCCATTCTAGAAATCCGTTCTTGCTTCGGATGGCCTGAAATTCTTTTTTCGAAACGAAAAAATAATCCTTCCCCTGCACTTCCTTGGGACGCGGCGGACGGGTCGTAACAGAGATGGATTGGACGAGATTTTTGTCTTCCCTCATAAGCTTCTTCGCGAGCGTGGTCTTGCCCGTGCCGGATGAGGCAGAAATCACGAACAGCCTGCCACGTTTACTCAACATTTTGAGCCTGCTCTCTTATTTTTTCGATCGCTGACTTGATCTTGATCACCGCGTCCGTGATGGCCGCGTCGCTCGACTTCGCGCCGATCGTGTTGGTCTCGCGCGTCATCTCCTGCGCGATGAAATCGATCTTGCGCCCGAGCTCCCCTTCCTCTTTCAAAGCCCTTTCCATGCCCGCGAGATGGCTGTTCAGCCTCGTCACCTCTTCCGAAATATCCGAATTTTTGAGATACTGCGCGACCTCCAGCGTCAGGCGTTCTTTGTCGAGTTCCTCGCCGCGCAAAAAATCTTTCATGCGTGAGGCCAGATCCTTTTTGAATAGACGCGCGGAACGGGGGATGCTTTTCTCCACGGCACCGAGCGCCTTGCGTATCTCAGCGACTCGTCCTTTCAAGTCCTTCAAAAGTGCGGCGCCTTCTTGCGCGCGCGATCGATCAAAATCCTTGAGCGCCGCGTCAAGCGCCCCCGAAAGCCGATGCGAGTAGACCGACTTCCGGTTTTGGGACGTGTCTTTCGTCAAAACATCCGGATAACGCATCACCTCACGCAAAAGCGCGTCATCGGACACACGCGCGAGCTTCAACATTTTCCGCACGGAAACAGCCTTCTGGAAAACTTCCTTCGCCAGAGCCTCGTTCACCGCGAGACGGCTAGAGAAAACGGAGGGATCGGGGCAGGACGCAAAAAGCTGGATCTTCCCTCGCCGTATCTTTTGCGACACCTGCCGACGTATCGTTTTCTCGAATTCCGCCAAATGTCCGGGAAGACGCGTAGAAACTTCCAGGAATTTATGGTTCGTGGACTTGATCTCGACGCGAAAATTACCTTGGGACGCTCTGAGCTCCGCTTGCCCGAACCCCGTCATACTTCTGATCATAGAAACAGAGCGGAAATGCTCAAGCCCACACTTTTGTCTTGATCGTCTTCGAGGCTTCTTTGGTGGGGTAAAGGTTGTCCATCACGATCTCATGAGGTTCGAACCATAATTTGATCTCGCGCTCCACGTCTTTCGTGTTCGAAGAAGCGTGAATGACGTTCTCGTAAATACCTTTCGTGGTGATCCTTCCATACGAGCCGCGAATGGTCCCCGGCGCCGCTTCCTCCGGATTCGTCGCGCCGCAGATCTGCCTCACGCGCTGGATGGCGTCTTCGCCGTGATACACGAGCGCCATCGTCCGCTTCGTGTGATATTCGCCCATCAAGTATTTCACGATGTCCTCAAAGAAAGGCTTGTCCTTCATGTGAACATAATGATCCTCGGCCAATTCCCGCGAAACTGTTTTCATTTTTGCCGCGATGATGACGAGCTTCGCGTCCGATAATTTCGTGAGAATATTCCCGGTCAACGACTTGACAAGCCCGTCTGGTTTGATAATGACTAGCGTCGGTTCTTCCATGTGTCCTTCTTTAATCTAGCGGTCTGCTAAATAGTGATGCTGAATAAAGTTACAGTAGCCGACAGTTTAAAATATGGAGGCCTTTTTTGTCAACAGATTGGTTCAAGCTGTTTGGGGTGGAATTATTTCACCCGGAGGATGCGAAGCACCCTGTCCAGGTCGTCCAGCGAGTAATATTCAATCTCTATCTTGCCGCGTTTTTTACCGTGATGGATGCGGACCTTTGTCCCGAGAGCGTGCTGAAGCTTGTCTTCAAGCGTACGCAGTTCCGCGTCAGGACTATTCCGTTTCGCGGCCCTGGTTTTTTGTCTTGAACCACCTCCGGTGAGGAGTTCCGTCTGCCGTACAGAAAGATCCTTGCGGATAATTCTTTCACAGACCTGGATCTGATATTTTTCATCGTGGATGGAAAGAAGCGCCTTGGCATGCCCGAACGTGATCTGGTTTGAGGATAAAAACTCTTGTATTTTTTCAGGTAAGTTAAGTAATCGCAATAGGTTAGATACTGACGTCTTGTCCTTCCCCACGCGATTGGCGATGTGATCTTGCGTGTGGCCAAATTCCTGCGCCAGACGCCGGTAGGCCTTGGCCTCTTCCAAAGCGTTCAATTCCTCACGCTGAATATTTTCAATGATGGACATTTCCAAAACATCCGCGTCCGCCACGCGGCGCACGATAGCCGGGATCTCGTTCAGCCCCAAATGTTTCACCGCGCGCAGCCGTCTCTCGCCCGCGATCAATTCATAACGGTCCACATCCACCGCCCGCACGAGCACCGGCTGAATGACCCCCTGTTCATGAATGGAACGTGATAATTCCTCGATCTTTTCCTGCGAAAAGGACAATCGCGGCTGAAAACGGCTGGTAAAGATCTGTCCCGTCTTTAAAAGTTGTACTTTTTCTCTGAATTGATCCTGATTCTGCGGAATGAGCGCTTCCAATCCCCGGCCTAGCACCTTTTTTTCCATGAAAAGCTCCTTAGGTAACGATCGAGACTTTGGTTTCCTCAGATTTATCGTAACTCATTTTATTTAAATAAGTTACATTATTTAACATGAATTCTTTTGTCAATTCTTTATACTTTTTCGCGCCTTCAGAATCTTTGTCGTAAAGAAAGATAGGCTTTCCAAATCCCGGTGCTTCGCTCAGACGGATATTTCGAGGGATCACCGTTTGGTAGACCTTGGGTCCAAAATGTTTTCGGACTTCATCTATCACCTCTTGGGTAAGTTTGGTCCTATAATCCGCCATGGTCATGACAATGCCCTCCACTTCCAGAGAGGGATTTAAATTGTCCCTGATAAGCGTAATAGTCTTGATAAGCTGGCTTAGTCCTTCCAACGCATAGTATTCGCATTGAATAGGAATAATGACAGAGTTTGCGGCGGTAAGCGCGTTGATTGTCAAAAGCCCAAAAGACGGGGGACAATCGATCACTACAATGTCAAAAGACGAGTCGAGGGACGTCAATGCTTTCCGAAGTCTTCCCTCCCTGCTAAGCTCACCCACAAGCTCGACTTCTATACCGGATAGGTCCTGATTTGATGGAACAATATGCAGATTAGAGACTTGGGTTTGAAGAATAAGCTCTTGGACAGGCGCGCTATCAAGCAACGCATCGTAGATGGACTTTTGAACCTGCGATTTATCGATGCCCACACCGCTTGTGGCGTTCCCCTGAGGATCGAGGTCGATAAGAAGTGTTTTTCGGCCTTCAAGCGCGATGCAGGATGCCATAGAAACAGCGGTGCTCGTCTTCCCCACACCGCCCTTTTGATTGCATATCGCAACGATTTTTGGCATTGACAACACTATAACCAAAATAAACCTAGTTGTCAATTGCGAGCAACGTAGTTGCGAAGCTCGCCACAAAGCGTCGGCGAGTCCATCCACAAAATACTTTGTGGACGAGTCCGCCAGTGATTTGTGGCGGACAATCTAATCGATTAGGTTGCTTCGCTACGCTCGCAACGAGGTTTCCACGTGGAAACTAGGGTTTTTAGGCTCTTCTCTGTTTCTCGATGAAAACTGCCAGGAGTGATATATCACAGGGAGTTATTCCGGAAATACGCGCGGCCTGCCCAAGAGAAATAGGCCGTATCTTCTCGAGTTTCTCTCTCGCCTCCCGCCCCAACCCCTTGATAATGTGGTAGTTCATTTCTGCTGGGATTTTTTTCTCTTCAACCTGTTTTAGTCGGTTCACAGCACCCCACTCCCGCTGAATATAACCCTCGTATTTGATCTCGATCTCGACCTTGGATTCAATTTCCGAGTCCCCTATCTCCTCTTTCATCAACCCCAAGACTTCTTGTAGGTTTGACTCCGGACGACGCAGATACTGACTCATAGATACGGATTGGATACGGGTTGATTTGATCTTTTCTACCCAACCTTCTATTTGTCCTTGCCTATTTGAAAATCGTTCAAATTGTTCTTTTTTAATCAACCCAAGCTCATATCCATAGTTCATAAGTCTTTTATCTGCATTATCTTGTCTTAAAATTAACCGATGCTCAGCACGCGAAGTGAACATACGATAAGGCTCCTCTGTCCCGTTCGTTACAAGATCATCTATCAAGACACCTATGTAAGCCTCGGACCGTCCCAGTACCAACGGTGCTTTCTTTTGGATCTTGAGAACAGCATTGATCCCCGCCATAAGACCTTGGCATGCGGCTTCCTCATAACCGGAAGTTCCGTTTATCTGCCCAGCTAAATAGAGATTTTCTACATTTTTTGTCTCCAACGTCGCTTTAACCTGCGTCGGTGGACAAAAATCATACTCAACCGCATATCCAAATCTCATAAGTTCAACATTTTCAAGTCCTTCTATGCTTCTAGCAATTTTTATTTGTACATCTTGTGGAAAACTTGTTGATAACCCATTTATATAAACTTCTTGAGTCAAACGCCCCTCAGGCTCGAGAAAAAGTTGATGACGTTCTTTATCCGCGAAACGGAATATTTTATCCTCGATGGATGGGCAGTAGCGAGGCCCGCGGCTTTGGATCTTTCCTGAGTAAAGAGGGGATAGGTGGATATTTTCTTTGATGATGGCATGCGTTCTCTCGTTCGTAAAAGTAATGTGGCATAGAAGTTGCGGCTGCGTGATCTTCTTCGTTTGAAAACTGAAAGGGGAGGGTTCAGGGTCGCCGAACTGGGCCTGGAGTTTTGAATAATCAATGGTCTTGGCATTAAGGCGTGGGGGAGTGCCGGTTTTAAGACGTTTTATCTCAAAACCCATTTCTGTCAGGCATCCGGAAAGTCCATGGGAAGCCTTGTCACCGGCCCTTCCGCCGCCGAACGTGACATTCCCGATATGGATCAAACCATTCAAAAAAGTCCCTGTCGTGATAATGACGGCTTTGGCATAGTAAAGGGTCTCGATCGTGGTGAGAACGCCTTCTATCGAATCGCCGTTCACCAGGATCTCTTTCACTTCGCCTTGCTTCAAGTCGAGATCTGGTTGGCTTTCCAAAATATTCTTCATCGTCATCGCGTACACGCGTTTGTCGCATTGCGCGCGCGGACCCCACACGGAGGGGCCTTTGGAAGTGTTGAGCATACGGAACTGGATACCGGTCTCATCAGTGACCTTCGCCATTTCGCCGCCGAGCGCGTCGATCTCGCGGACAATGTGTCCCTTGGCGATGCCGCCGATGGCGGGATTGCAGGACATTTGCGCCACGGCATCCAGATTCATGGTGAGAATGAGGGTTTTAGCGCCCATACGCGCCGAGACGAGGGCGGCCTCACATCCAGCGTGGCCTGCACCTATGACAATCACATCGTATTTTTTATCGGAAATAACTGACATATTTACATTGTCAATGACGTTATTATGCCAACGTTATGTTCTTCAAACGCAGCTGGTAAGCGGACATGATAAGCGTGTTTGTGAGCCAGTAGAGGACCAGACCCGAGGGCATTTGATAGAAAACGAACCCGAAGATGATAGGCATCATCACCGCCATCATTTTCTGCTGCATCTGCATCGTGGGGTCCTGATTTTCCATCTTGATCTGAGTGAATTTTTGCTGAACGGCCATCGCGGCTACCATGAGAAGCGGTAAAAGATGGATATAATTTCCGGCGAAGGGGAGCGAGAACGGCAAATAGACCCGGTCCGGCGAGGACAGGTCCTTGATCCACAGGAATCTGGAATTGATGAGGATGACGGATTTGGAGAGCGCCACATAAAGCGCGATAAAAATAGGGATCTGGGCGATCATCGGGATACAGCCGCCGAACGGGTTCACTTTGTGCTTCTTGTAAAGCTCCATCATTTCCTTGTTCAATTTGTCCGGGCTTTTCTTGTGATGTTCGCGCAGTTTGCTCATCTGCGGCTGGATGAGCTGCATGCGTTTCATGGACATGTAGCTCACGCGCGTCAGAGGGAAGAGGACAAGATTGATAAGGATAGTGAGTGCGATGATGGCAAGCCCATAACTGCGGCAGATCTTTTGGAGGAGTTCCAGAGCGCCCACGAAAAGCTTGCCGATCAAGTCGAATTTTCCGAAATTGACAAGGTCATCCAACCCCAGCGATATCAGGTGGTCCAATTCATTGGGACCGATGTAGAGAAGGAATTCTTCCTCGAAAGAGCCCCCTGGCGGGAGGATGTGTTTCGATGAAACGAGTGACGCGCTGAAATCATGCCCGCCCAGGCCCCGCACGAGGCCCGTCATGGAATCCTCAGTCTTTGGCTTGACGACCACAGAGAAATGCCTGTCCTTAACGGAGACCCAACGGACAACGCCGGCGCTCAGGAGTTGCTTTCCTGAACGGTTTTCTTTCAAATGTTTTAAGTTTTTCTTGCCGTCAGCGACGGAGAAAAAGTTTGCCTCTACATATTGCTCGTCGATGGAATGGCGCGGCATGACCCCGGAACCCACGAGAAGCTCATAATTCATTTCAAGGGGCAAGTCCGTCGTGTTCTCAAATCGAATCTTAATGTTCGCCGAATAATTCTCGCTAAATTCAAAATTCTTCGCGACGCGCACTTTGCCGCCCAGCGCCGAGCCTGAGAGCGACGCGCCGTTGCCGAAGACTTGGCCTGAGTGATCCGCCACGAGAGAAGAGTCATTGCCGCTCGTCAAAAGAAGCGCCGTGGTGGAAACACCCAGGTCTTTCAGCGAAATAAATTTAATAGGCCGCGAGGTCTCGGAATCCATATAGCGTGGGAAACCGATCTCACGGATGCCGCCGTCCTCTTTATTGAAAACCAATTGGAGCGAATCACTTCGAAAGCTCATGTCTTTCTCGGGGGAGAAAGCGCCGGCTTTTACAAGTTTCTCGGTGAATGAGCCGGCGGTGGCCTTGGTGGAGGTAGGTTTCGCGGAGGAGGTCTGGGACGTTTTTTTATAATAATCAGGGTAGAACTTTTGAAGGATGACGGGATAGAACCCGAGCACCATGAACGACAACGCCAAAGCGATCAACGTTCTTTTTTCCATTATTTTTCCTTCTCTGGGTCTGTGCCCGCCGCTTTTCTTGGCGAAAGCGGATCGTACCCGCCCTCACAGAATGGGTGGCACCTCATTACGCGGTTCAAACTCAAAAAGAGCGCTTTCGGTGGCGAAAATCGCCGGAACGCTTCGACGGCGTATTCGGAACATGTCGGCGCGAAGCGGCAACCGCGCCACGCAAGCGCGTGGAAAAAACCGGATACGACTCTGATAAAGACGACCGCCAGGCGCTCAACCATGAAAGGTTTCGATGGCTTTTTTCGCCATAGGAAGATCCACAGTCTTAGGCAAACGTAATACTTTCAAAATATAGACCTTTTCTTCTCGAAAAAAAGGGTCCAACCTCACAGCTTCCCGCAAAACCCTCCGGACCCGGTTCCGAGCCACAGCCCGCTTCACGATACGTTTAGGGATAGAGATGTAAACCGCTTTGGATGAGACGAGGTTTGAAACTGTCAGCGAGAGCCAGCGCTCCATAGGCTTCGAGCGGAGGCGGCTAAACCGTTAACCGTTTCCGTCCTTTTTGCCTTCTTCGCCGGATCACCGCGCGGCCATCCTGACTTTTCATCTTGCGACGAAAACCATGCGTTCTAAGCCGCTTTATATTGGACTTGTGCGTTAACGTCTTTTTCATAGGCGAGGATTATAACACAGCACCTCTTTGAGTCAAGAAAAAACAAAATTCCATTGCATTGAGGCGGAGTGCTTGCTATAATATCGCGAATTTAGTTGAACTATCCGTACCTGTGGATAACTTGTTTATAAATACAATTTGTTTAATATTAATATGTTTATAACTATTAACATCTATAAGTTGTTATAATTGAAGTAGTTATGTTATTATAAATTTTTAAAAATCCGGATAAATTACATTAAACTGTGGATAACTTAGTGAATATTAACGCTTCTCACGTTTGGACCAAGATCAAAGAGTCTATTCAAAAAGAGCTTTCTGGGCCGGCGTTTGAGCGTTGGATACAGCCCATGAAGGCTCTTGAGTTCGAAGAGAACCAACTGGTGCTCGGTGTGCCGGATGAATTTTTTAAGAATTGGGTCATTGACCATTACGGCAATATTATTTTAGCCTCCCTCAACGAGTCTGTGGGAGCCACCGGCGGTCAGATCGAGTTTAGGATCCACGCGGAGGAGGGGCCCAACCCGCCTATTTCCGCGCCGATCCGCGCTCCACAGCCCTATTCCAGCCCGACAACGAACGCTCTCCGAGAAGAAAACATCCTGAACTCCAAATACACCTTCGAAAGTTTCGTCGTGGGACCTTCCAACCGTTTCGCGCACGCGGCGTCCATGGCTGTCGCTGAGGCACCGGCGAAATCCTACAACCCGCTTTTCATCTACGGTCCGGTGGGGTTGGGTAAGACACATCTTATGCAAGCGATAGGCCACGAGATCCTAAGCCGCAATCCTCAAACAAGGGTTTTGTACATCACGAGCGAACGCTTCACAAACCAGCTCATCAACGCTATCAAAACAGGCGCCACGATGAAGTTTCGAGAAAAATACCGGAATGTAGACTGCCTTTTGATCGACGATATTCATTTTATCGCGGGGAAGGAAGCCACAATGGAGGAATTCTTTAATACTTTCAACGCGCTCTATGACGCGCACAAACAGATCGTGGTCTCAAGCGACAAACCACCGAAAGAGATATCCCATTTGGAAGAGCGTCTCATCTCGCGTTTTGGGTGGGGCCTCGTGACGGATATCCAGCCGCCGGATTTCGAGACAAGGACCGCTATTTTAAGAAAGAAAGCTGAACGTGAGAACCTAAACATCCGGGATGAGGTTACTTTTTTTATCGCGGACAAGATCAAGTCAAATATCCGTGAGTTGGAAGGCGCTCTGATCCGCGTCGTGGCTTATTCCAATCTCGTTGGAAAAGAGGTGGATGAAAGCGTCGCGCAAGAAGTGTTGAAAGATCTGATCGTGGAAACTCAAAAAAGGATCACGGTGGATGTGATCCAACGAAAAGTCGCGGAGTATTTTGAGATCCGGCCTTCTGATATGACGGCCAAACGACGGTCTAGGAACGTGGCTTATCCCAGACATATCGCGATGTACCTGTCGCGGGAAATGACGCCCCTTTCTTACCCTGAGATCGGGGAACAATTCGGTGGTCGGGACCATACCACAATCCTTCACGCTTATGTTAAAATCAAGAAAGATATTAAGAAGGATTTAAAGACAAAGTCTCTTGTGGATAAACTAGCCTTTGATATTAAAAAGTAAATACCTTGTGGATAATAGGTTATTTATACACAAGTTATTAAATATATAACTTACCTAAATTGAACTGGTTATAGAAAAAGTGTATTATTAACACCTTCTACAACTAAGACTATTTTTTAAGTTTGATCATCTAAAATACGAATAGCGAGGTGAATAAATGAAAATCCACACAACAAAAGATGATTTATTGAAAGGGATACAGATCGTTCAAAACGCGGTTAGTTCTAAAAACACTCTACCTATCCTATCCCATATATTGATCGAAGCGAGAAAAAATGAGATCCGTTTAACAGCAACAGACCTTGAGATAGGTATTTCTATGAAAGTAGAAGGAGAGATTATTGAAGAAGGCGCTTTCACGGTGCCAGCGAGAAAATTCAGTGAGATCGTGAAAGAATTATCGGCGGATATAGCTATCCATATCTCTCTTAAAAAAGGTCAATCTATCCATATTGAAGCCGGAAAAAGTTATTTTAAGCTTATGGGGTTGGCACGGGAGGATTTTCCGCAGCTTCCAGAAGTCCCTCAAGGAACCGGACGTGGAGTGGATTATATAAAACTCCCACAAAAAAAATTAAAACAAATGATCCAACTCACTTCTTTCGCGATGAGCCATGATGAATCACGGTATGTTTTAAATGGTATTTTATTTAGTTTTAAGGAAAAAACTTTGAAGATGGTGGCCACGGATGGAAGGCGCTTGGCGATCATCCAAAAAGAAATACCGGAAATGGGGAATTTAAAAAGAGATATGATCATCCCTATGAAAACGATCCAAGAATTGAACCGGAATTTAGGGGAAGAAGGGGATGTTTATTTTTATTTCAAAGAGAATCAAACTCTCATCAATCTCGGTCATATCTATATCACATCTCGTTTGATCGAGGGGGAATATCCGAATTATGAACAGGTTATCCCTAAAAAGACAAAAGAGGAGTTTAGTCTCAATACCCAGGATTTTCTCCAAGCGACGCGGCGCGCGAGTATTTTGACGAGCCAAGATTCGCAGTCCGTGAAGATCAACATCATCAAGGACCGTATGATCATCACGAAATCCACTCCGGATCTTGGGGAGGCTCGGGAAGAGTTGGAAGTGGAATATAAAGGCGGAGAATTTGTGATCGGCTTCAATCCGGGTTTTCTTATTGATGTTTTGAAGAATATCGAGGAAGAGCATGTGCAATTCAGTTTTATCGATCCTGAAAAACCCGCGATGATCAAAAGCGGCGAAGATTACACCTATGTCGTACTTCCCATGCAGGTGACATGACCCGCAAAGGACAGATAATCCCTGTCGGCGATATCGTCAAGGCTGTATTTGAGAGGCTAGAGCGAGAGAAAACGCTGACGAGGGAGGATGTAGAGGCCCGCTGGAAAGAGTTGGTGGGTGAGGCGGGTGTGAAGCACGCGCGTCCGGTGTCGCTGCGCAAAGGAATGCTCACAGTGTTCGTGGATTCTTCGGGCTGGATGCAGGAAATGTCGTTTCAGAAAAGAAAACTGCTAAAACAGTTGAAAAGGGTCTTTGGAAAGGATAAAATCCTCGGAATTCAATTTCGGATCGGGGAAATTTAATGCCTAAAGCCACACCGAAAAATAAACCTGAAAAAACCAAAAAGCCCGTCCCGTCCGGGTCATTGCCGGAGCCCGCGAACGGCGCTGTCGAGGATTACGGCGCCAAAAGTATCCAAGTCTTGGGCGGAATGGAAGCTGTCCGGAAACGGCCGGCCATGTTCATCGGCGACATCAGTGTGCGCGGACTCCATCATCTGGTCTATGAAGTCGTCGACAACTCCGTCGACGAAGCGCTGGGCGGTTTCGCCAACCAAATAGACGTCGTCGTCCACTCCAATAACAGCGTTTCTGTCACGGACAATGGCCGGGGTATTCCGGTCGAGATCCACAAGACCGAGAAAAAACCCGCCGTGGAAGTCGTGCTGACCGTATTGCACGCGGGCGGAAAATTCGACAAGAAATCCTACAAAGTTTCCGGCGGTCTTCACGGCGTCGGCGTCTCCTGCGTGAACGCGCTGTCGGAGTGGCTTGAAGTGGAGGTCAAGCGCGACGGCAAGGTATATCACATGCGCTTCGAGCGCGGCAAGACCGCGTCCAAGCTCACCACCGTAGGCAAGTCCAAGACCAGCGGCACGAAAGTCACGTTCAAGGCCGACAAAGAGATCTTCAATATTCCGATCGACTACAACTTCGATATTCTCGCCAATCGTCTGCGCGAACTGGCTTTTCTGAATAAGGGTCTGGCCATCACGCTGAAGGACGAGCGCAGCAGCAAGGAAAAGGAGGTCGAATTCAAGTTTTCCGGCGGCATCGTGTCGTTCGTGCAGGAGCTCAACAAGAACAAAAATCCGTTGCACCCAAAAGTGATCTTTTTCGAGAAAGAGAAGGACGGAGTGCACGTCGAGATCGCGATGCAGTACAACGACGGTTATTCCGAGAATATCTTCTCGTTCGTCAACAATATCAACACCACCGAGGGCGGCACGCACGTCTCCGGCTATAAAGCCGCGCTCACGCGCTGCACGAACCAGTATTGCAAAGGCAAAAATATTTTGAAGGAAGGCGAGTCCATCCAGGGCGATGACATCCGGGAAGGCCTGACCACCGTCATCAGCTGCAAGGTGCCGAACCCGCAGTTCGAGGGACAAACGAAAACGAAACTCGGCAACAGCGAAGTGGAAGGCCTGGTCGAGTCCGTCGTGAATGAGGGTCTCGGGAAATTCTATGAAGAGAACTCGAGTGTGGCGAACAAGATCATTGAAAAAGCGGTGCTGGCCGCCAAAGCGCGTGAAGCGGCCCGCAAAGCGCGTGACCTGACCCGCCGCAAAGGCGCACTGGATTCCGGTTCGCTGCCCGGAAAGCTGGCCGATTGCCAGGAGAAGGACCCGGCGTTGTGCGAACTGTATCTGGTCGAAGGTGATTCGGCCGGCGGTTCGGCCAAGCAAGGCCGCGACCGGAAATTTCAGGCGATCCTGCCGCTCAAGGGCAAGATCCTCAATGTGGAGAAGGCTCGCCTTCACAAAGTGTTGTCGAATGACGAGATCTGCACGATGATCAACGCACTCGGCACCGGCATCGGAGAGGAGTTCAATGTCGAGAAGCTGCGTTATCACAAGATCCTGATCATGTGCGACGCCGACGTCGACGGCAGCCATATCCGCACTCTTATTCTTACTTTCTTTTACCGTCAGATGCACCAGCTCATCGAGAAAGGGTATATTTACATCGCCCAACCGCCTCTTTACAAGATCAAGCGCGGCAAAAGGGAAGAATACATCGACACCGAGGACCAGATGAACCAGATCCTCCTTGAAATGGGCTCCGAGGAATGGACCCTCGTGCGAGTGAAGGATAAAGAGAAATTCGACAGTAAGAATCTTCTGGAACTGTTAAAGTTGTTAGTCGATATTGATTACTTAGCTATTGGTATTTCTAAACGTGGGGTAGAATTACCAGATTATATAGAAAATATAGATAAGAAGACCAAAAAACTACCTAAATATAGGATAAAAGTGGGGGACGAGTCCCAATTTTTGTATAATGACGATGAGCTGAGCGATGTCATCAAGAAGTACGAGAAATCAGTAGGTAAAGAGATTGATTTGAGTGACTTAGAGAAAGATCGGAAGCAGCATGCCATTGCCCATCATTTGGATAAAGTGGAGTTTTTTGAGGCGGATGACCTGGCAGATAACATGAAACAGCTGTCTAAATTGGGTCTAGATATCGAAGATTATAGTCCGGTTGTCACCAAAAAAGAAGGCACGTCAAAGAAGGGCGCGTTGTATAAGTTCGAAAAGAAGGATGCCACCCCTGTCTATTTCGACAGCCTCGCCGAGGTACTCAAATTCGTTCAGGAAGAAGGTAAGAGAGGTATGTCCATCCAGCGCTATAAGGGTCTGGGCGAGATGAATCCCGCCCAGCTTTGGGAAACCACCATGGACCCGGCCAAGCGCACGGTGCTCAAGGTCACGCTGGAAGACGTGGTCGAAGCGGATAAGACATTCACGACATTGATGGGCGATGAAGTTGAGCCTCGCCGCGAATTTATCCAAAAGTACGCCCGCGAAGTCCGCAACCTTGATATTTAATTAAACGCGGTCCGCCGCGGTTTGTGGCGGAGAGCAACTTGGATATCTGATATGGCCAACAAGAAAGACAAAAATAAGAAAAAGGGCGAAAAAGGCTCCAAGCCCGAACAGCCGGTAAAGAGCGAAAGAGCCGCGGTCGAGGCGGCGCTGTCTCCGGCAAATCGCCTAGAGAAGATCGTGCCTGTTTTTATCGAACAGGAGATGAAGACATCCTATCTCAATTACGCGATGAGCGTGATCGTCGGCCGAGCTCTGCCGGACGTGCGGGACGGCTTAAAGCCCGTGCATCGCCGCATTTTGTACGCGATGAAGGAGTTGGGCCTCGAGCACAACCACGCTTACAAAAAATCCGCGCGTATCGTCGGTGAAGTGCTTGGTAAATATCATCCGCATGGCGACACGGCCGTGTACGACACCTTGGTTCGCATGGTGCAGGATTTCTCCCTGCGTTATCCGCTGGTGGACGGACAGGGGAACTTTGGCTCGGTCGACGGAGATTCAGCGGCCGCGATGCGCTACACCGAAGCGCGCATGGCCGGCATCACCAGCGAGATCCTAGGTGACATCGACAAGAACACCGTCGATTTCGCGCCGAACTTTGACGAGTCCTTGGAAGAGCCGACTTTATTGCCGGCCTCACTTCCAAACCTACTGTGCAACGGCTCTTCCGGCATCGCGGTCGGCATGGCGACGAACATTCCTCCGCATAATTTGGGGGAGGTCGTGGACGCGATCACGGCCGTCATAGACGACCCGGACATCGCCTCCAAAGAACTTTTGAAGTATGTGAAGGGTCCCGACTTTCCCACGGGTGCCATGATCTGCGGCACCGAGGGTATCCGGTCCGCCTATGAGACCGGGCGCGGTATCGTGAAACAGCGCGCCAAGGTCACTATTGAAGAACTGAAGGGCGGCAAGCAAACCATCGTCGTGGACGAGATCCCCTATCAGGTGAACAAGGCGACTTTGATCGAGAATATCGCCGATCTCGTGAACGATAAAAAGATCGAGGGCATCTCCGACGTGCGCGATGAGTCGGACAAGGACGGCATGCGCCTGGTGATAGACCTGAAGCGAGATGCCAACGCCCAGGTGATATTGAATCTGCTCTACAAACATACGACGATGCAGTCCACCTTCGGTATTATCATGCTGGCGCTGGTCGACGGCAGTCCGAAGGTGTTGAACCTGAAGGCCATTCTCGAGCAGTACATCCTGCACCGCAAAGAGATCATCGTCCGCCGTACGAAGTTCGATCTAGAAAAGGCCCGCGCTCGCGCTCATATCGTCGAAGGTCTGATGAAAGCCGTCGATATCCTCGACAAGATCATCAAGACCATTCGAGCGTCCAAAACACCGGCTGACGCGAAAGTCGCCCTTATCGAGAAATTCGAATTTTCCGAGAAGCAGGCGCAAGCCATCCTCGAGATGCAGCTGCAGAAGCTCACCGGCCTTGAGATCCACAAACTCGAGGAAGAGCACAAGGAACTCAAAAAGCGGATCGAATTCCTAGAATCTATTTTAAAATCCGAGAAGAAGGTCCTTGAGATCATCAAAGAAGAAACACAGGCTTTGAAGGCAAAATACGGCGACCCTCGCCGCACGGAGATCACCCGCGCCATCGACACAAACTTCGACATGGAGGACTTGATCGCGGATGAGGACATGGTGGTCACGATCAGCCACCAGAATTACGTGAAGCGTCTGCCGGTGACCGCGTACCGCAAACAACGCCGCGGCGGCGTAGGTGTCACCAGCGGCCAACAGGAAGAGGACTTCGTCGAGCATCTTTTCGTGGCGTCCACGCACGACAATCTTCTGCTCTTCACTTCACGCGGAAAAGTGTTCTGCATCAAAGTGTACGACCTGCCGCAGGCCAGCCGCCAGGCCAAAGGCAAATTCATCACGAATTTCGTTTCGCTCGCGCAAGGCGAGAAAGTGACGTCTTATATTCCGGTCACGAAGTTCGAAGAGGGGCAGTTCCTTGTGATGGCCACGCGTCTGGGCCAGATCAAGAAATGCGATCTGAAAGCTTTCGAGAACACACGCCGGAACGGCATCATCGCGATCGGGATCGATCCGAAGGACGAGCTCATCGAGGCGGCCCTGACGGACGGCAAGAATGAGATATTCATTGCCACGCGCAAAGGCAAAGCGATACGCTTTCCCGAGAGCTTTGTGCGCAGCATGGGCCGGGGCGCCGGCGGCGTGCGCGGCATCACGCTCGGAGGCAAGGACTACGTGATCGGCATGGAAGTCGTGGATAAAAAAGCCACGCTTCTCTCGGTCACCGAAAAAGGATTCGGCAAACGCTCCCAGATAGACGAATACCGCATCACCTCTCGCGGCGGCAAAGGTGTGACGAACATGAAGGTCACGGACAAGAACGGCGAAGTGGTCGGCGTGAACTGCGTGACCGACAAGGACGATCTCATGGTGATGACCCAGCAGGGCATGTCCGTACGTTGTTCCGTGAAAGACATTCGCGAGACCGGCCGTGTCGCGCAAGGCGTGCGTCTCATCAATCTCAAAAAGGCCAACGACCGCGTGACTGCGATCGCCAAGGTCGAGCCCGAAGACGACGACAATATCCCGCAAGTCCCGGCCGAGCCGTCCGCCGAGAAAAAATAAATTTTTGACCCCATCGTCTAGCCTGGTCTAGGACATCACCCTTTCACGGTGATGACGCGGGTTCAAATCCCGCTGGGGTCGAATTTTTTCGCAAAAGAGGCTCACCTGCTTCGTTGCTTCGTTGCTTCGTTGCTTCGTTGCTTCGTCGTTCGTCCTCCACTAAAACGCCGGCGGACGCCTCCGCGCTCACTCCTGCGCATCTCGTATCTAAGCCTCTTTTGCGAAAAAATTATCTCTTCGACCCCAACAACAGGGGCAATAAGAGTTTTTAGATCTCGACGTGAGTTTCGAGGGCATGATGCGGCATTCGAAAATTGACTATTGTGCCCGAGGAATTTCGCGGTATGATGTTCGCAATGTCAACACTTGATCCGTTGTTCAAGCATGTGGTGGAAAAAGGGGCATCTGACCTTCATCTAGTGTCCAGGTCACAGCCCAAGATGCGCCAGCATGGCGTTATCCGAAACATCGATGGTCAACCGGTGGTCACCGCCGACACACTGAAAAAATACCTAATGGAGATTGCGCCGCCGGCGCTCTGGAAAGAATTTGAAGCGATCTCCGATATCGATTTTGCGTACGAACTCGAGGGCGTCGGCCGATTTCGTTGTAATTATTTCATGGATGCCAACGGCCCCGCTGCGGTGTTCCGCGTCATTTCGAACAAAGTTCCCACGATAGAGGATTTAAAGCTCAGCCCGGTGCTGGCTGAGCTTTGCCAGTTAAAAAAAGGACTGGTGCTTGTCACCGGACCCACCGGCAGCGGTAAATCCACGACGCTGGCCGCGCTCCTCGACCACGTCAACAAGACCCGCGCCGACCATATCATCACGATCGAAGATCCTATCGAATTTATCTATGAAAGTAAGAACTGTCTCATCAGCCAGCGGGAGGTGCATCGCCACACGGATAGCTTTAAAAAAGCCCTGCGTGCTGCTTTGCGTGAGGACCCGAATGTAGTGCTCATCGGTGAGATGAGGGACTTAGAGACCGTCGAGATCGCTTTGGAGACCGCAGAGACCGGACATTTGGTGTTCGCCACGCTACACACCACGACCGCCGCCTCCGCTGTTGACCGGGTCATCGACCAGTTTCCTTCGACCCAGCAAAACCAGATCCGTGCCATGCTGGCGTCCTCACTGAAGGCAGTGGTCGCTCAGGCCTTATGCAAAACGGCGGACGGTAAGGCAAGGGTGGCCGCTTTCGAGATATTGATCGTTAATTCGGCAGTGGCCGCGAACATCCGCGATTCGAAAACGCATCAGCTCGCGTCCATGATCCAAGTAGGCCAGGGGATGGGCATGCGGTTATTGAATGATTCGCTGTTGGAGCTTCTGAAAAAAGGCGCCATCGACGCAATGGAGGCCTACGTCAATGCGGTCGACAAAAAGGACATCTATCTGCGCATCAAAGAGCAGGGATTTCCCCTCGACGTCGGGAAACTTTCGGGAGCATAAAAGAACCCTTCTTTGTAATTCATGCTAAAACTGATTTTCCTGCTTAGCTTATTCCTCGTGGGAATGGTTGTGATCATTCGCCAGATCGAGGGTCATTCGATATTTTTTCCAATGAAGGGCATCCCAGCAGTGACGGAGAATTCGGCAGCACATGAAGATGTGTTCTTTGAGACCGCTGATGGCAAGAAATTACATGGGTGGTTCATTCCGGCGTCCGCGGTGAATGATGGTGCGCCAGTCGTTCTTTTCTTGCATGGGAACGCGGGTAATATCGGTCATCGTTGGGAAAAGATCCATATACTGCATGCTCTTGGAGTCGCGGTTTTCATTTTTGATTATCGCGGTTATGGCCGAAGCGAAGGCAAGCCATCCGAAGCGGGAATTTACAAAGACACGGATGCCGCTTACGCTTATCTTACCGGACGTAATATCCTGCCGGATAAGATCATCGTTTACGGCGAGTCGATCGGAGGCGCTTTCGCGATCGATCTGGCGGCTAGAAAATCGGTTAAAGCGCTCATTGTAGAGGATACCTTTACCTCCGTACCCGCGATGGTTCGTCGGACCCTGCCGTTTATTCCCGTTTTTGTCTTGGCTACACGGCTTGATGCACTTTCCAAGATCTCAAAGGTACGAGTCCCCAAACTTATTTTTCACAGCGTCGATGATGAGATCATTCCATTCGAGATGGGCAAGGCGCTCTTTGATGCGGCAGCCGAGCCGAAGCGGTTTGTGCAGCTTCGGGGTGGGCATAACACGACTTTTCTCGATGATTTCGAGACTTATAAAAGTGGTCTTATGAAATTTCTGGTTGAGCGGGAAAAGTCCACTTTTTAAGTTTTGGTGAAGATGATATAGTAAAACTTGTGACTAACACTGTGCCTCCGGCCATTCCCATCATTTCCGCGGTTGTCGCGCCTGCGCTTTTGATCCTGGCGTGCAGCTCGCTTATCACAACGACAGCCAACCGTCTGAGCCTGCTTCTTGACCGTGTACGCCAATTGACGCGGGAAATGGAGACCTTACAAACTGATCGGTCCGGCTCTCCAGAAAGCAAGCGGACATTTGTCGCAATGCAGCTTTTAAAGGGGTCGCGGCGGGCGCGGCTGCTTCAACGCGCGCTCGCGACGCTTTATCTGGCGCTGGGGTCCCTGATCCTCACCAGCGTCTGCGTCGGGGTCGGCGCGGCGGTCGGCCTGAGTGCGAATTTCATCGTCTTTACGGTGTTGGCGTCCGTCGCGTTTCTTTTTTATGCGAGCACTCTCTTGATCCGCGAGTCGCACATCGCGCTGTCGGCTGTGAACGCGGAAATGGACTATGTCCGTCGCCTGGCCGATTCGTCGTTGACGTGAAGCGATTTGTCGTCGGTGACATTCATGGCGCGCACAAGGCGCTCGTGCAGTGCCTGAAAAGATCAAAATTTGATCCGGAGAAGGATCTCTTGATCTCGCTTGGGGATATTTGTGACGGCTGGCCGGAAGTAAATAAAGTCATTGACGAGCTGCTACGCATCAAAAATCTCAAGCTCATTTTGGGAAATCACGACGAGTGGACCTTGCGGTGGATAAAATCGGGCTGGATGGAAGATATTTGGACAAGCCAAGGCGGATCGGCGACGATGGAGTCTTACGAGCGTGACCGAGAGCGAATTCCGGAATCTCATCAAAGTTTTTTGCAGTCCGCTGTACTTTTCCTGGAGCTCGACAACAAATTGTTCGTCCACGGCGGGATCGATCCGGGTTTGGATATGGCCAAGCAAGACCCTGGGCTTCTTATGTGGGACAGGGATTTGCTGAGTGATGCCGTTAGGGTCAGCAAGAAAAATCCGGAACATCACTATGGCAAATGGGATGACATCTTTGTTGGGCATACGACAACCCAATGTTATCAAACTTTCAAGCCCATTCACGTCTGTAATGTCTGGGCTGTAGATACCGGCGGTGGCTGGAGCGGTAAACTCACCATCATGGATATCGACAGCCACGAATATTGGCAATCGGATCTTGTACCAGACCTGTATCCGCATATTCCTGGGCGGTCATCCACTTGACTCCTCGCTCGTAGCTGCAGTAAAATCGTTGTAGAATACATCGTCATCCCTATGTAACGACAAAAAAGAGGTCTGTTGTGCCACACGTCATCATAGAGAAGTGCCTCGGGGAACAATATGCAGCGTGCGTAGAAGTATGCCCAGTAGATTGTATTCATCCCGGCACTTACAAGGGAGAGCTTTTTATGGTGATTGATCCCTTGACGTGCATTGACTGTGGACTATGTATACCCGAGTGTCCGGTGGGGGCCATCATTCCAAAGATCGAAACGGATCCTGAATACACGAAAATCAATGAGGAGCTTGCGCCTCAGTTCATGAAGAACCCAAAAGTTACCCCGCGTCCAGCGACGGAACCACCGCACAAAGCCCATCATAAAAAGGTTATCTAAATACAAAAAAACCGACGGAGTGGTTTGTTGGGTCAGAGATTGGGTGACAAACTCGTTAAATAATGTGATAGAATCCTCGGCACGACGCTTGGTCGGCGCGGTTAAAAAACGGGGGCGATCCTATCATGAAATTTAACGGGAAATTGTTGGTCATCGGCTGCGGATCCGTTTCACAGTGCGCCATTCCGCTGGTCCTCAAGTTGATCGACATGCCGTCGCAAAATATCACGATCATGGATTTTGTGGACAATCGCGGCCGCGTGAAAGACGCGTTGTCCAAAGGCGTCCGGTATGTGCTCGACCGCGTTACGCCGGAAAACTACACGAAGCTTTTGGCAAAGTACGCGGGGCCCGGCGATATGATCATCGATCTTGCCTGGAATATCGAATGCCGCGCGATCCTCCAGTGGTGTCGTGACAATCAAGTGTTGTATGTGAATACCTCCGTCGAAGAGTGGGACCCTTACAAAGATTCCCAGCGCAATGACCCCACGAAGTACACCTTGTACGCTCGTCACATGGAACTCAGGAAAATGATCGAACAATGGGGCGAGAATAACGGTACGACCGCGATCGTGGACCATGGAGCGAATCCCGGCCTAGTGTCCCATTTCACCAAACACGCGCTTGTTGATATCGCCAATAAGATCTTGTCCGCCGAAGGCGGATCCGCCTCTGGCGGAAAAGCGCCCAGGGACGCGAGAAAAGCGCCGCTTGAAAAAGCTTTGGAAAACGAGGACTTCGCGAAGCTCGCTCAGATAGAGGGTGTGAAAACCATCCACATCAGCGAACGGGACACGCAGATCACCAACCGGCCCAAAGAGGTCAATGAATTTGTGAACACCTGGAGCATCGAAGGCTTTTTTGAGGAAGGGATAGCTCCGGCGGAGCTTGGATGGGGCACGCATGAGAAATACATCCCCAAAAAAGCCTATTTTCACAAGGTCGGTCCGAAGAACCAGATCTGTCTTTCTTCGGTGGGCATGAAGACATGGGTGCGCTCTTGGGTGCCTTGCGGGGAGATCACAGGCATGGTGATCCGCCATGGGGAAGCGTTCAGTATTTCGGATAGGCTCACGGTTTGGGAGAACGGACAGGCCGTCTACAGGCCCACGGTGCATTACGCATATTGTCCGTGCGACGCCGCGATTAACTCACTGCACGAACTCGAGATGCGGCAGTATAAACTCCAGGAAAAGCAGAGAATATTGAACGATGAGATCACGAGCGGCCGCGATGAGCTTGGGGTGCTCCTAATGGGCCATGATTTTAAATCCTGGTGGACCGGCAGTCTTCTCGATATCGAAGAAACAAGGCGCCTCGTGCCGCATCAGAACGCGACGACCCTTCAGGTCGCGATCTCGGTCGTGTCGGCCGCGGTATGGATGATCAAGCATCCGAAAAGCGGCTTCCACCTGCCGGATGATATCGACCACCAAGAGATCCTCGATATCTCTATTCCTTACATCAAGCCGTTCATGTCGGAGGCAGTGGATTGGACGCCGCTCGTGAACATGAACACCAAATACACAAAGTACGATGTTCCTCATATCAAAGAAGAAGACACGTGGCAGTTCACTTCTTTCCTCGCCGATCCGGCGGAGAGACTCAATAGCTATGCCCACAACGCAGTTCAGCCTGAGCCCGCCCAAGTCTAAGCACGACGTCGGCGGTGTTGAAAGTCTCATACGGGTGATGATGAAAAAACATCACACGCCATTCATGCTGATATGGCGGTCCGTGCTTGAGAAACAATACCTCCGTTTTCGAAAAAGTCTGCCGGAAGTCACGCCTTATTACGCGATCAAAGCCAACCCGTACCCCGATGTCATCAAGACCTTCATCAAACTGGGAGCGAGTTTCGACGTGGCCAGCGCCGCTGAGATGAAACAAGTGCTGAACTTGGGAGCCTCACCGTCGAAGGTCATTTTTGCGAACACGATCAAATCCGCGGAGGATATCGAGTTTGCCCGCAAACGCCGTGTCAGCCTCATGACCTTTGACAATGAACCGGAACTTTATAAGCTGGCCAAACACTACCCAGGCGCGCAGGTCTTGGTGCGCATCAAAGTGGCCAACAGGGGAAGCGTGGTCGAGCTTTCTCTCAAGTTCGGCGCGGATAGCGACCAGGCTGTGTATTTGCTGCGTAAAGCCAAGACGCTTGGGCTTGTGCCTACGGGAGTCAGTTTCCATGTTGGCTCTCAGTCCACCAACGTGGAAAACTATCTGCAGGCGCTTGAGATCACGGCCGGGATCTTTAAGGAGGCTGATGAAAATGGTCTGCCCTTGAAGATCGTGGATATCGGCGGAGGTTTCCCGATACAGCATTTTGACAACGAGGTGGGCATCAATTTCGAGAGGATGGCCTCGCAGATACGTCCGCAGATAAAGGTGCTCTTTGAAAAGCATGTGAAGATCATCGCGGAACCCGGACGTTTTTTGGTGGGACCCGCCGGCGT
>Ga0247727_10006035_pt1 | contig 24056 bp, 34 predicted proteins | sample WisWelCaveWW1625_FD_202498 | JGI IMG/M metagenome (GOLD analysis project Ga0247727, IMG submission 202498) | Biofilm microbial communities from Wishing Well Cave, Virginia, United States - WW16-25 | ecosystem: Environmental > Aquatic > Deep subsurface > Groundwater > Cave microbial mat | place... | reverse complement strand
AGCCTTCCAACAAACGCAGCTGGTCTTGTTGGGTGGAGATCATCAAAAATTCCAGTCCATCTAAAATATAGAACAGGGGATAAAGTCTCGATCAACGGCGCGCCTGCCAGGAGAATAAAGGTTACAGAAATTCTCGATACAAACGCTACACCATCATGGTATATGATCATCGAATTATTAGAATGGTTCAACTCCACAGAAGGCGGAGCCATGCCCTCCACCATCGAAGCCGCCGCGCCCTACACCCCGCTGGCCACAGGAAACTTCGACAGAGTTCTCTCCGTCAACGACAACAACCTTCAAGCCGCGATGGAAACCATAGACGATCACGATCACACATCGGCCTCGACCGCGTTTGCGCTCACAGGCGACATTACTCCCGCCGAATTATCGGGAAACCAAAATAACTACAATCCCACAGGACTATCGACCGCATCGGTTATTCGGCTCACAGCGACCAACGATTGGAACATCACGGGACTGGCCGGCGGAACCGACGGACGCATCATCGTCATACTCAACGTTGACGCCGGCTCGGATACTATCACCCTCAAAGACGCGGATGCGGCAAGCGACGCGGCTAACCAATTCCAACTTATATCGGACATCCCGCTCAAACCGGGCGACGGCATCGCGCTTATCTACGATTCTACAGACAGCCGATGGCGGCAACTTTCGCCGTATAAATCGGACGCATACATCGTCAGCCTCATCAACGCCACCGTTCCAAACAACGGCTGGATTGCGGGAACGGGCACATACAGCTACACAAGCGCAGACAGTCCGGCGTTTGTAATGTCCGTCCCCGATGCGGACGCGGCAAGCATCAACGTAGGCGACCGGATCAAACTAACACAAACCACAAGCAAGTATTTTATCGTCCACGCCAAAGGCTCGCCATCCGGAGGATTTACACCTGTGACAATCTACGGCGGGACAGACTACACACTAGCAAACGCCGCAATCGCGAGTCCGCGCTTCTCACACGCCAAATCGCCGTTAGACTTTCCCATGGATCCCCAAAAATGGACGGTCTCAACCGTCACAACCGACACACCCACAAAAGCAACGCCGACCGCCGCAACATGGTATGGCGGGACGGGTCTATCTCCGACAGGGCCGAGTATCGACCTGCCCATCGGCGCATGGAGAGTTTTTTACAGGGCCGTCGCAGAATGGAGCGACAACCTGGCGGCGATCGCAAACGCAGGATGCCGCGTCACTCTCTCCACAGCCAATAACAGCCAATCGGACGCCGAACTCACAACGGGATTCACAGTCACAGTAGCCATATCGGCCACGGCGCTACAAAGAGGCACGTACCAGGCTGAAAAACTAATTGCAGTTGCAGCGAAGACGACCTATTACCTGAACATCTTTACGGGAAATAGCGGAGTAGATAACATATATTTCAACCCGAGCGCAGTGTTCCAAAATGTCATAAAAGCCGTATGCGCCTATCTATAAAGAACCTGCGCGGACCCATCATCATTGAAGTTGAATTCGATACTACATAGACAAAGAAACACGCCACCTTGCAGGGATGGCGCGTTCCAAATCAGACAACAGACAGGTTACTCTTCTCATTTCGCCTTGTCGTGCCAAAAGTATTATAGACGGATGTCTATATGAAGTCAAGGGAGATTTGGAAGTCGGAGCCGACTTCCAAGAGGCCGCCCCGCTTCGCTGTGGGCGGATAAACCCAGGCGCATTCGGGACAAGCCCGCCACGTTCCGCACGAAAACCAAGCCGGTGCGGTAGTGCAGTCGGCTCAGTGGCAGGTTCCAGCCCGCCTACATGAGCAAGATCAAGAGCAGACTCTTCGCAAGATGCGGACGAACACCGCTCTAGCTCAGTCCTGCGGCGACCACGGACTACGCACAGCCGCCCCCCGCCCCTCCCAAACCCAACCCCACTCCCCATAGCCGCAAGACCGCTCCCCTCGTGAACTCGGGGGCGTCTTTGCGTCTAGCATGGTGTGTCAAATTGGGATAGGGGCGGGGGGCTTTTCGTTTGCCCCCTCCGCTTTTCCAAAGCGGCAAACCCTGCGCTTCGCCGTGCAAAAACCACGCCGCAAGCGGTAAAGAGCATTTGAAGATACGAACACGGACGCCCGCATTTCTGCGGGCGTCCTATTCACATAGACTCTGGCTGTGGAACTTACGCCTAAGGGATGCAAGTCTTTCGCTCTCCTCAATCAAGGTCCGTTCCTTCCACTCAACGGACGGCACACCGAGCCAGCCCCCAAAAGTCAAATAAGGTATTGAAGTAAGGTCGTCTCTCCGACTGTCAAGCCTACTGTCTAATGCTCTATTGGTTGACCGGGCTTTCTCTACCGCAATTACACGTCAGCAATCCGGGCGGCATACTCCTGTTGCAGTTGCGCCGCATTCGCATATCAAAGCAACAACGAAAAATCACTGACGACATAATACAGAATTTCAAACCAAAAGTCAAGCGCAAGTCCTTTTTCAAGCGCGCATGGCTTCGTGTGCCGCGCTCAGTCTTTCAAGCGCAAGAGAGTTCACTTGCAAATCCGTAGCCAAAGAACCCGCCTCCTGAAAAGTCAAATAAAAACTGGAAGTTGACTCGATATTGTTTGCAGGATCAAGCACACGAATGGTCAGCTTCACGCGTGGCACGTCTATATCCACAGGATCACGCACATCACTATGCCAAACCTGAAAGCTGATCATTTCCCGCCACCCTTCGACAGTTTCTCATCTGCGATCTTCAACGCCGCCGAAATAGCCTTCCCCTGGCTCAACGGCGCATACGGACTCATCTTCGAGCGCACGCGCTCCAACCGTTCCGCATCTTCAGCCGTCAGGCGAACAGTCAAACGAATTTCACGAACAGTATACCTAACTTTTGTTTCACCAGTTTTCTTTGTCATAGTAATTATTCCTTTGTCTTACATTGTAAGCCAATGAAAGGCAAAGGTCAAGAGCGACATGGCTTCGCCACTCGAACTAGGTTTTAGAAAGAGCAAAATCAAAAGCAATTGCCGCAAAAAAAAATTATATGGCTCGGCGGGGGATGAGCAAGCATTGAAAGAGCAAAAAGCAAATACGCTCTTTCAACACCTCCTGAACGCCGCTGGCACGTGGCGGTACTTTTGGGAAAAACCAAAGTCCCCAAAAGAACCACCACAGCGGCAGTCGCCCTATCGGGTTGCTCATCCCCCTTCCCCCTCGCATCGCCAAGCGTACCATTAGGCGGCAATGCTTTTTCGGGGCAGGGCTTTGCTCCGTTTTCCATGCCATCCATCGGGTGGTTTTGCAATACAATTGCAAGGTCATTTGTCTTGCATTGTCCTACGTTGTATGCTATTATATAGGCATGTTCAAAACAGGTAAATCTCAATGGTTATTGTTGCGGGTTGTGTGTCTGTTTCTTGCAGCCCTGCCCAATAAAAAAAGGTGAAAATCATGCCTAGCGTTTATTTCGGCGGCTCTCGTTTTCTCTCTTCTCCCTCTCCCCTGCTTGCTCAGGTTGTGGCGGCTGTGTTCAAGTCCGGTCAATCTATTCATGTTGGGTGTCAGCGCGGCGCAGATGCTCAAGTTCTTTTCTCATGCCCTCGTGCATCGTCCCTCGTTGTTTTCGCAGTCGCGCCGTCGTTAGCCAAAGCCCCCGCTCATGTCAAGCGCGTCTGGCTGGCTGACGCACGCGTGGTGTTTTCCGCTGGCGGTTTCTCTGCGCTCATAAAAGCCCGCTATCTCCTGCGCTCCATCGCGGCATTTCAGAGTTGCGAGTCCGCTGTGTTTTTTAGTCCGGGGTCAGGGTCTCTCGCGGTTGCCCGCGAGTGCGTGCGCTCAGGTTTGCCAGTGTTTGCGTTCGGCGAAATGCCCGCTCCCATTCCTGAGAGCGCGGGTCAGTGGGTTGCATCCTCGTTTCAATTCCTGCCCTGTTGGTTGTGGCAGTCGGCACAGTTAAGTTTTACATAGGCTTTTACAGCCGCGTCCCTGCGGCTTAGAGTATGCAGTGTTTCTTCCCTGCTTAGGCACTGCTTCAACAAAAACGAAAGTTCAGGGTAGCAGAGTAAACTGCTCAAAAAAAACAACCCATGCCGCAGGGTAAGGCGGCGCAGATCGGGCGCTAGTTGCAAGTAGGCACAGAAGGCATAAACAAGCCATAGCGAGAGCAGAAAGTCGTGTATCACGCAAGCCTCAAGCAAAGCTCATCAGCCAAACCGCCAAACACCGAGAACCACGCGCCCGATTTTTACAAGCCGTTATCTGCGGGGCGTTCCCGCAGTCAAAATAAAGGAGTAACCACATGAAAACCAAACTACATTTCGCCTGGGTCGTTGCAGATCCAAAAGCCCACCGCCCCACCGCCACCACATCCCCATTTTTGCAAGTCTGGCGCAGAATGCACCGCGCTTCCTGCGGTCACGGCGAAGCCGCACACGTCTACAAAGGTCTCTATTTCACCAGCGCGCCGGCAGGCTTGTATATAGATTTTTCCTGCCTGGGTTGCGGCGAGCATTACAGAGAGGCGGCATAATGGCACACAGAATCCAAATCGCCCGCGCCTGGTGTGATGAATGTTTATCTCAGTGCTTTTTTGCTCGCGATGAGAGCACAGGCACAAATCAACATCTGGGCGCAAGCACCAGCGACCTCGGCAGAAAAAGCGAAGAGCTCAAAGCACGCGGGTTTCTCGCCAGCCATCGAAGCGGGGTATTCACGTACACGCTATACAAATCCCAACCGCTTGCCCTGCCGCTTGATTGGCAGATGGCAATCGAAGAGCGCGAGAGCGTTGACCAGGAACAGGATTGGTAGGAAACCATGAAAATCAGATTCGGCAAACACAATCAAGGCGTAAATGTCTTTGCGTTAGACTACGGATTGAAAGGGAAGAAAGAAATATCCTGCATTTCAATTCGCGGTCTCGATAAGATAGAGTTTCCTAACCCAAACAAACATTATTGGTTCGCTTTCCATCTGGTATACATTTGGATTGTAATTACTTTAGGAGAAAAACATGACCACCATCCAACCCAACACCCTGCTCGATGATCTTCACCCGAGCCGCTTCCTAAAAGTCGCGGACATGCTCGAACGGTGGAAAGTGCAACAAGTCACAGTCACAATCAGCCGCATGACACACGAAGAGACAATCCCGATTCCGTCAGATATCGACCCCGCCACAAAGAAACCGCGCGCCGTCATGCAACCAGTGCTTTACTTCAAAACCAAAAGCGGCGACGAATTCCCGCGCGGCTATTTACTCTCCGCCCAGGTGGACGTAGCCAGTATGAAAACCGCCACCCATGCGGCGACCGTCGGCGACCTGATCGGAAAGCGGATTACAATCGAGATCGGCGAGCACAAACGCAAAGCGGTTTTGCGAATCTCACCGAACAAACCTGAGCAGTAGTGATGAGTTGGTCTCGATTGTTGCGGGTCTGTAATATGATAAAGCTCAAAGGTTCATGGGGAGGGAAGCGCATTCCCTCCCCCGAAAAAAAACTAGGTCGTCCACATCAACCGAAACGGAGTAAATCCATGTTAAAAATGCAAATGACACAGATCGAGCCAGACGAAAACACAATGTACCTGGTGGGTCCGCGCAAGGTTGTCGGCATCGCCGAATTCGGCGATGCAGAGATTACGCGCATCGCCGACCCAGGACAGACGAGAGAGGAGGAGGAGATACCCTATTAGACATGTTGCAGTATTCCACCGCTGACGACGTATAATATTTACAACAGTTAGGAACGGTTCCTAACACAAACAAAAACAGGAGAACAAAATGAGCAACTACACAATCACGAGAAACGGAATCACATTTGAAATCGAAACCACAACTGACAAATGGGGCAATAATCGTGTTACGGCTCGGATGGGCGACAAAACCGCTATCGGTCAAATCCCCGGAACGCAATCCAGAGCCTACCCACGAATTCAGTTCAGTGTTGGGAGCTATTGGCTCCATGAGTTTGCTGACCACAAATACTGGGCAGTTGATGACTATGAGACCGATGACGATCTGGCAAAACGCAAAACTGATAATTGTGTATTCGATTTGACGGACGATGAAACCCGCGTAATCTCTGAGTTTCGCCCCCAACACCAAACATCGGTTGTACGAAATGTTCAGCACGTTTTGGCGACTGGTTACAGAACACAAACAAATCAAATCCCGCACGGTCAACTCTGGCAACCGTGCGAGCATCCCGGATGCAATAATGAACCCGTTTGCATGAATTGCATGAAATGCGAACAGACCCATTGCCATTGTTTTGATGGTGAATAACCATGAATGAAAAATCAGCCCGCACCCGTGCCATCTGTCGGCGGGCGTTGGGTTGACCCGGAAGGAGCAAATATGTCAGCAATCAATGTAACTCAAATGTCCAAGCCTGTTCGTGGTGGCGTCGGCTACATGGCAACTTGTAGCAATTGCAACCGGCGTAATCGCCTAAGCCAGCATCAAGCTAGGTATTACGTATCTCCCGATGCGAAAGGCATTGTATGGGCGATGATCTGTAAATGTGGTGAAACGTGCGCGGTCAATGTGTCTGCCCAACAAGCGGGTGCACCTGACGATTCGCCACAAGAGGCGCAAGCAGACGAGTTATAAGGCTCGCGCAACTAACCCGCGAGCCATTGGGCACTCACTTATGAAACCAAAGTTGCTCAATTTATATTGTTGTGCTGGTGGGGCAGGTATGGGTTATTCCCGTGCTGGTTTTGATGTTGTTGGCATTGACATCAAGCCACAGCCAAGATACCCGTTTGAGTTCCACCAGGCGGACGCGCTCGAATATCTCCAAAAACATTGGAAAGATTTTGACGTAATTCATGCAAGCCCACCATGCCAGCACGCAAGCACAATAGCAAAGCAAAATCGCACTATGCGTCCTGGTAAATACAATCATCCAAACCTTATAGAGCCAACGCGAAAGGCATTACAGGAAACTGGGAAAATTTATATCATTGAAAATGTACAAGGCGCATTGCTTTTTAATCCAGTTATTTTATGTGGTTCGTGGTTTGGACTGAATGTCCGTAGACACAGATTATTTGAAACAAACTTTCCAGCATTTTCTACGCCCTGTTCACATCACTGGCAGAAACCACGTTTCAGAAGTTTGGATAAGAGACGGAAAACGCTTTCATCAATTGTTGGTGTTCACGGTCACATAAATTATTCAGGAGAGTTTTTGCTACGACAAACCGCAATGGGCATTGATTGGATGTCACCTGACGAATTGTCTCAGGCTATTCCACCCGCATATACAGAATGGTTGGGCGCATTGGCAATAACGTGCCTAACACCGCGTGTACCTGACGCTGGGGATTCTGGCGAAAATAATTAGGCTTTATCTACGCTGTTGGCTTTTTCTGGTTGGACGGCTTCGCCGTCCCCGCCCCACAACCGCTAACCTAAGCCGTTGGCTGTTTGCTCCGCGTTCATAGTTTCGTGGAAATCCGAATAAACGAGTTTCTTGTTTACCATTGACAATATCACCAGTCCGCCTATAATACCTAACATGCCCAACGATTTGTCTACAGCCGAAGCCGCCAAGCGCGTCAAAGTCGCCGAGCGAACCATGCGAGAATGGTGCAAAAATGGGATTGTCAAAGCCTACAAACTCAACCCAAAAGGTAAGAGCGTTTATCGCATCCCATCATCAGAAGTTGACCGCATACTTGCAGAACGAGCGAACGCGGGAGGTCAGCCCACAGGAGAACGCCGAAACCGGATGTATCCTCTTTCTGGTCGTCGCCGTCCTGCTGATAGCCCTTGAATTTTCACCCCGATAAAAACCTCCCTCCATGGTGACACATGGAGGGAGATCAACGGCGAGACTATCGCTGTTGAAGGTAGCCAGCACCTTAACAACTAAATAGTCTTAGTGCCCCGGGCGGGAATCGAACCCACATCTAAGCCTTAGGTGTTCGGCTTTTTCAAATTTGCCATAGGCAGAAACGGACGGGCGGCATCGAGCTGTAAATTCCCCGTGTAATGCTCGAACATTTCAACCGATGCCCAACGCCCCGCTTTCTGCCCCATGCGTGAAGGCATCCCGTTGATGGTGGACAATGTCGCAAAAGACGCGCGCAGATCATGGGCGGAGATTGGAAAGCCGATCACCTTCGATAAGCGTTTGAAGATGCAAGACATTCCGCTGCCAGTAAGAGCCTTACCCGACTTCATGCTGATAAACAAATTCCCAACACCATCAGCAGGCTTGCGGAAGTGAAGCCACTGACGAAGAAGGTGAGCAGTTTCATCCGAAAATATCCCATATCCCCATTGACCGCCTTTACAGATTGCCGCCGCTGTGTTGGTGTAAAAATTGACATCCGCCAGCTGCATCGAGCAAAGCTCCTCACGCCGAAAACCCGTATCAAGTCCAAAAGCAACAATAGCCAAACCACGCGCGCCGCTCGGCTCGTAGGGATTGAAACAAGCCAGAAGCCTGAGCGCCTGATTAGGATCAAGCGAGCGACGCGGTTTCGGCTTGATGTATGGAATCCTTGCAGCGAGCGCAGGGTGCAAAGAACCATACTTCCATTTCAGAAACTTTTTTGAACAGAAAAGCGCGACGTTTTGTTGCGAGTTCCCCCACCCCGGCTGATCAAGAAATTCAATCAAACCCGTTGCATCTAACTGACCAAGATCAGCGGTCAAGACCAGTTCATGCAAAACGCGGCGGTAATTTTCTTTCGTAGATTTCGCGTATGGATGTGACGAAAGAAAATTCTCAATATCACTACTCATAATGTGCCTCCAACGAAGTTATCCGGCAAGGAACTACTCCCTAGCCGGTATGACGACGCCGCGCCACGCCCTATCGGGCAGAGCGGCAGTCCCGCGTCGGGACACGCGGGAGAAATGTAATGACACTGCCACGCAGGAGAATCCCTCACAAGGAAGCCACGCGCGGCAGGTCAATCCAATTATACAAGAAAATGGAGAACCCTCACAATGACCAACAAACAGCTCATGCAGGCATTCAATGCCCAATACAAACGGCTGGCATGGAAAAACCATCCAGACCGCCAGCCGCCGGAGAAACGAGAAGCCGCCACCCGCGTCATGCAAAGGCTTAACCAACTCAGAGATCAAACCATGAAAGCCTACAGGGAGAGCCAAAATGAACAAGCCTGAAAACTTTCTCGGAAACCTGTTCCGCTTTGCGTCTGAAACGATCAACGGAGCCGAGAAATCGTTTCTTGATTTGCTCAGTGCAATCGTGCCGTACTTCGTGCCGATCATCCCCGCCTACCTGACCTTCTTCCACACACAGAACCAGATGGACTTTCCGTTGCGCATCGCATGGACAGCCGCGTTCGTGGTGGAAGTCCTGGGCATCACGGCAGTATCCACGGCCATTCGATTTTGGCGACACAACATCCGATACTCAGACCCAAAGAATAAAGCGCCGTTCAAGCTGGCAGTGGGCGTCTATCTTTTCTACATCGTGATCGTCATTGCCGTAAATGTCATTCTCGAGATCGTCGCCCAACAGCGCGGTGGGTGGATCATTCTCAGCATCGCCCTATTTACTCTGCTCTCTGTCCCAAGCGGAGTCCTTATCTCCATCCGAGCCCAATACAGCGAAATGCTGGAAGAACGCCAGGCACGACGACAACCAGCAGTCCAGCCAAGCCAAACCTTCCAAGCCGATACGTCGAGGCTTGGGATGAACAACAACCACAGACCCAAGATCACAAAGATTTGTGAATGCGGATGCGGACGCGCATTTACAACCACCTTCCCCAATCGCAAGACATACTCCGCCGCGTGTCGTAAGCGATTGTCCCGCCAAAAGTCACAGAGCGTTACGTGACCCCCTCGCGGCAATATGTGACAGGTCACAGCGAAAGTCACACTCAATCACCTGTGACTTGTCACACCCAACTGTCACATTTCTAATATGTGACGAAAAGGAGAACCCTCACCATGAACACAACCACTCAGAAGAGCATCCAACCCTATCAATATATTGTCATCGGGCAGGATGTGAGAATTATCAATACCAATAGCCAAACCCTGCGAGTCAGCCGAGAGCAGATCATCCGACAACTCGAACGCGGCGACATAGACCCACACCGCCGCATCATGTACGAAGGCGCGCTTCGCGCGCTCGAGAACAGGAGCTAACCATGCCGCGCAAAGCACAAAACAACGTCCAGCAAATGGACGATCAAGTCATCCGCTGCTACATCGACAGCCACGGGCGAGAAGTCACCACACAGGACGAGCGGCGAGACATTGCCGAACGCTGGTGCAGAGGCGACTTCGAACATCACATCGAAGTCGCAGGGAAGCATGAGTTACCACCGATCGCCCTGCTCATCGCCGCGTTGATAGACATGGATCACCCCCTATTATGCAGCGCCCGAGGCGTAGTCTATAACTCCCTCGAAGCCGGCCTGATCCTTACAGACATCATGCTCAAGCGACTAGGCGTGGCGCAGCCAGTACAGGAAGATTCTTTCCACACGCTTATTGTGGAAAGAATCTAAAAGAACCGGAAAGAATGGGTTTTATCCACAATTTCACAGGCAAAAACGGCGGAGGCCCATTCTTTCCACAAAAACAGTGATTCTTTCCAATTCACCTAACAGACGGCATGCGAAAAGAATTGTAGAGTAGCGCGTAGAGTAAGAAGATTCTTTCCTTTCTTTCCACAGCCCCTACGTACTACATACTAAATTAGGTATATATGAATAAACAATTTACATATCTCTGGTTCTGGAAAAAAAGACTTCCAGAACGAAAAGGGCAGGAGTGCAGAGTTCTAGCGCGCGGGCGGCTCAATACAATTCTCGTTGAGTTCAAGGACGGATTCAAAGTCACAACCGCAAGTGTCATCGCCCTGCTTGTACTCATTCTTGCGCAAATCGCCTGCATGACCACGGTCGAGCCCTACATCACCTATCCGCCGGACGAAACACCGGACGGGAGGTCGGCTCTCACGCGGGTTCCAGCCAGCTTTTTATTGACAGAGCCCGCCTCCGGCGCGGTCTTTGAAATCGACAATCTGAAATCTGAAATCGAAAATCAATGCGCCATCGTCACCGCCTCCCAAGCCCTGCACCTGCGCGCCGAACCAAGCGAGCGCGCCGCCGTGCTTGATTATCTCTACAGCGGGGAGCAGGTCACGCTCATCGCCAGCGCCGGCGACTGGTGGAACATGCAGGCTGGGAGTATGACCGGATGGGCGAAAGCCGAGTACTTACAAGAAGGTGAGTGCGAATGACCCAGGACGAAGCCCAGCTAGAAGCCGTCAGGCGCTGGGGTGAACATGCCGAAGCGAAGATCAAACCCGATGGATCCTGCATCGTCGGAGAACGCATCGAGCATCTTGTGCCAGGCTGGGACCCGAAGAACTACCTCGCGCGCGATCATGGCTGGGGCTCATCCTGGGAAGAAGCATTCGCCCTCGCAGACAAAAGGACATGGAGCTATGAATCAATCCATCCACCCCAACACACCGCCGAAACTGGTCAAGAAGTTTCGCAAATGCGGCTCTTTCCATAAACTGGCAGATGAGATCGAAGTCAATGTCAAATACGTTTACGAGCTCATTGTCAAAGGTGAACAGCCAAACGATACCACGGAAAATCTGCGTGAGATCAGAAAAAGGCTACATCTCACCAAGCGAAAGCGGAAGCGATTCGCAGGCTGTGAACACTGCGGTAAGTTGGTAGAAGTCGCAGATAGCGGGATGCTCTACTCCCACTCGCACCCTGATGGCACATACTGCAAAGGCTCAGACCAGAGAGACTTTCTGCTAGACTTCAAACTACCGAAGGACTATAACAAAAGACTGGCAGAACTCATGGCAAAACCCAAGCCGCCGCCCGCGCCGAAACACCTACAATGGTGGAACAACATCGGCAAGGAACTGCGGCACACCATCGTAGGACGATTGTATAAGCATAAGGAGATTTATCGTGAGAACCCAGGAAAAACGCGCCATTGAAATGACAGGCGGCTTCGCCGAAGACTTAGCCGAAGCCGGGAAGAAGATCATCCGCAAACTCAGTCACGGATTGCGCATCGAGATGGCATACATCAACACTGTGGTATATCTCACGCTCACGCGTGATAATACATTTCCATCCATGCAGGAATGGGAGACGGTCCTAAAGCGCTTACCATTTGCCACAGAAAAAGTCACACCCAGCGCGGACCAGACCAGTCCACGTCACACTTTGACTGCGCGCCTGCCAATCACAGCCGAGCAGATGAAATTTCAATAGGTGAAACCATGAACGCCGAACCCATCACAGCACAAGCCGATGAACCCACAGCGCAGCCGGTCAGTACCAAGACCAGGATCATTCTACAAGCCATCGAACGACTCGACACCAGGCTTATGGACTTGCAGAACGTGAGTGAAGCCGTCAAAGAAATTCAGAAAGTATTGAGAGTCAACAACACATGGCAAAGCGCAATCATTCGCGCGCTCAAACACTTTGTTTCACTGATAGAGCTAACCGCCAACGGGCGAAGGAGCGGACGGGATCAATAAAAATGCGTGCGTGAAGTTCGCACGCACATTTTTATAGACCGCCGCTCATCTCATAGTTGGAAGGCTTACATGCAAATGAACTATATTAAAGATTCACGTCCCCCTCAAGATATGTGGATAAAAATTGATCCGCGTCAACAGGTTATACACTTGTTGCCTGCTGGCGCAAAGAAAACCGCATGTGGAATACCATATACTTTCGGTACATTTCTCCCGATTGGCAAAACGAGAGAGTGTCAAGAGTGTAAGTCCTTCCAACGGTGTAAAAATTAATCAAAGAAAGGAAAGGGTAGTCATGTCTGAAAATGATACTTGGGCAGTTGTTGAATTGATGGGGCATGTCACCATTGCAGGGCGCATCACTAAGCCCGGTGAATATGGTGGGCTGTGGCAAGCGTATCAGTGCATGGTGATTTCGGGCCCTATTATCAGCAGGCTCTCGATTTTCACAACGGAAGGGAGCCATAAGATGTTGAGAGTTAGATTTCAAGCAAATATTGACGACCCCCGTCCGATAAATTGGCCTATCAAACATCCATATTGGGTAACAGGTGAGGCTGGCGATGGTTCTTATGCTACTGTGGTTTCGTATGCCGATGATGAGCAATACATCCACACAAACTGGCCGGAAGCGAAAAACATAGACGTTCAAGAGGTTGATAGATACACATTCACAGGCCGATTCCCTAAGCCCGATTGGTTCAAAGGGTAGGCTTTATGCGTCAAGTATATCAATGCCCTCCGAAAGCAACCCGCTATCATCCGCAATGTGTTGGGCGTATACTTGCGCAAAAAAGGAGCGTGCAAAATGTTTGATGATGGCATCTTGGAGCCAATCCGCAAAGCGATTTGGGAAGCAAAACGAGACTATAAAAATGTCTTGAAAATTCACGTCACCTATGATTTCTATATGCAGGTAAAAGCCAAATGTACGCCGCCAGTTCCAGACATCCAGAAACCTTTTGAATATCCCATCTTGGGTTATTCGGTTGTCGAACACGTTGAACCATGCGAAAAAGAATGGTGGCTTGAAATTGAAGGTGAATACAGTCCGCAACCCGCAAACCACTAAAGCCCACCGTTAGTTTGCACCTTGAAAATCTTGTCACTCAAAGAAAGGAAAATATAAATGTCAACAGTTACCTTTGATGTTGATTTTGCAGTTCGCCAATGTTCCAAGTGCGGCATAACATATTGTCTCCCAAGTAATTTCAGCCGCGCTCGCGTAGATGATCATAAGTCATGGTACTGTCCAAATGGTCACGGTCAGTATGTGCCTGCGTTGTCTGATGCGGAGAAACTCCGCAAACAATTGGATGAAGAACGGCGTCGCCATTCGCAAACACAAATGGAATTGATGGCGGCGGAGCAACAAGTAACCGCGATCAAGAAAGAAAAGTATCGGTTGCAAAAGCGCATCAAGAATGGTGTGTGTCCCTGCTGTCATCGTTCGTTTGTGCAACTGTCTCGGCACATGGCAAGCAAGCATCCAGGGTTTGATGCAAACTAAAAATCACTGCACTGGACGCTTCGCCATAAAATGCGCGGCGTTCAAAGGTATCAAGGCTCGCGCCGCTAAAGCGAGCCGTTCTACCGCCCCTTGCATTTGAAAGGTCGAAGATGAAAAAGACAATCACAATAAATTACGGTTACATACACTATCACGCAGGTTGCAGTGGCGGATGTGATTTCTCTGATGCAATAGGCAATGGCAGAAACGTGTCGGCTGTTCGCAGGTCGGTCTTGAAGCACGTCCGAGCCACAGGGCATGAGTGTTGGATTGAGGCAGGCAAACACACGTCTTACAGACTCGAAGGCGGTAGAACAACGAGTGCAGCGGACAAAAGGGGATTCAGCCCGCCAAAGTGAGTTTATTCTACCGTGAGCATTTATCTGCTCCCGAAGGTTAGTGGCGTCCCTCCCCTTGCCGCTAATGTAAACCGTTGGCGGACTTTCCAAAGTTGTGATACGATGTCTACAAGGACATCAGTCCCGCCCAACAACTGACATTGCTCTCCCTGGCGCGATCGCGCCACGCAGAGCGACACAGGCGACTGCCTTGTAATAGCCAGCCGCGCACGCGACGTAAGTCGCGGTGCGCGGCTTTTTTGTTTTTGAAGGAGCGACATGCAGACTTACATCGTCACGAACGATAAAGGCGTGCTGGTGCGCGGCAAGCCCGACACAAAGACGGGATATCCGATTCGTAAAATGGCGGCAGGGGAGGCGTTTACAGTCATCGAGATCATTACCACAGACAACAACCAAAAATGGGCGCGCCTCACCGACGACAACGACGTGACGCAGGAATACTGCTGTATCCAGATCGCCAATAAATATTTCGCGCGCCCATCCGCGAGCCAGGAAACGTTCACACGCGCAAGCGCGCCGCCCGCTATGGCGTGGGCAGAGAGCATGGACGCGTGGGCGCGCACATTGGGCTATCAGGGACCGCGGCCATGAGCAACCACAAGATCAAGGAAGCCAAAGAAGAACGCACGCGGCCCATCACTCTGCACGTGGAAGAAATCCACCAGGCAGACCTGGAACACATCTTCAAAAAGCGCATTACAAGTATCGACATTGAATTGAGCGGGCCGATCGCAAAGGAACTCGTCGAGATCATTCTAAAGACGAAGATCAAGGGAGCAATGACCATCCGACTCTCAGGCAGACTGGTACTGTCATGATCCCGGACGCTTCCATTCTCCCATTCAACGAAGCGTCCGGGATGATCCCGGACGCTTCCATTCTCCCATTCAACGAAGCGTCCGGGATGATCCCGGACACTTCCACTCACCCTTTCAAGGAGTGTGCGGGATGAGCAGCATAATCGAAAAGATCGACAAACTCCTTGACGATGACTCCAACTTCACCACGCGCACAGGCTTGCGCTTCATGACCGTTGTTTTGAAGGAAGCCATCCAGGTGATCCAGACCGAGACCGCCGCCACACAAAGCGCCAACACACGGCTTACCAATGTCGAGAATGGTCTAACGAATTTTCTCGAAATACAGGCGAAGAAGGACAAGAAAGCCGAAGAAGAAAGAAGCAAATGGCGCTGGGCGATCCTTGCGCCGATCATCACCATCGCCATCAGCGAACTCGTAAGATTGTTTCGATGACATGCCAAATCGTAAATCTAAAATCGTCAATCGTAAATCAAGGAAGCCGGGCGCGCAAAAAGGAAACAAGAACGCGCTCCGCCACGGCTTCTACTCCAGGAGATACACCACCGATGAAAAAACGCGGCTGGAAGCAACCGAGAGCATTGATGTGCAATCCGAGATCGCGCTGTTGCGCGTGTGCATGGACAGACTGGCAGAACAACTTGACTTCGAGAAGTACAAAGTCAAGGACTCAAACGGCAACACATTGACGGACGACCATTACCTGAAGCAGCTGAACACACTCTCGATCATGACAGGCAGTTTATCCACACTCACCCGCACGCATTACCTCATCCGCGGCAAAGCCGGGGATGTAAACGACTCGATCATGCGCGCGCTCGAAGAACTGCGTCTGGAGATGGGTTTGTAATGTCAACACTCGTTCAAACTATCAAGACCATCTCTAAAACATTCGACCGCTTCACAGAACGGGCGGGGGCGATCCGCATGTACTTCTACCAATTGGAACCAGCCAGGGCGATCCTGGATTCCATCCTCCATAAACTGGGACTCACCATTGTTCTCGTCATTTCGCGGCAGGCAGGAAAAGATGAACTGCTTGCAAATCTCATTTCCTACCTCATGCACTTATTCTCGCATCGTGAAGTAGGCATCGTCATTGCGAACCCAACCTATAAACCGCAGACATTGAATTTCATCATGCGGCTGGAAAACAGACTCAAAGCCAACCTCCTGACCCGCGCCTTCTGGAAGAAGCGCAGCGACTACATGCGCATGATCGGCATGGCGACCACATCCCTCTTATCCGGCGACAAGGAAGCCAAAGTCGTCGGCGCAACCGCATCACTACTGCTCATCATCAACGAAGCGCAGGACATCACGCCCGCCAAGTACGATAAAGACTTCGAGCCGATGGCCGCCTCCACGAACGCAACGCGCCTCATCGTCGGCACGGAATGGACCAGCGGCACACTGCTGGCACGCGAAGAAGACGCCGCGCTCGAACTTGAAAAAAAAGACGGCAAACGGCGCGTGTTCAAATACACAAGCGATGACGTGCGTAAGGTCAACAAACCCTACGGCACATTCGTGGATGAAGTCGTGCACAAACGCGGACGCCAGCACCCGCTCGTCAAAACGCAGTATTTCTGCGAACGCATAGACGCCATCGCAGGAATGTTCAATGCGCGCAGGATGGCATTGATGCAGGGCGACCAGTCCGCCCAGGACGCCCCGCTTGCGGGGCGCGTCTATGCCTTTTGCATAGACGTGGCGGGCATGGATGAAGCCATGCTGGAACTCGAAGGCATGCGAAATCCAGGCAGGGACAAGACAACGCTCCGCATCATGGACATTGACCTATCCTCACTCGAAATCCTGCAAGCCCCAATCTACCGCGCCGTCAAGTCCGTCGAATGGCACGGAGAGAACCACGTCAACATCTTCGGCGCGCTCTCGGCGCTCATCGATATCTGGAATCCGCTGTACATCATCATGGACGCAACCGGAGTGGGGGAGGGATTGTGGGCAATGATGATCAAAAAATATCCCACACGCACCATCGGCTTCAAGTTCACGGCTCAATCGAAATCCGAACTCGGCTACGGCTTCCTTGCCATCATCGAATCGGGACGCTTCAGGGTTTGCGTCCAGACCGATGAGTCAAGACTTCAATACGCGCATTGCCAATCCGAAGTGTTGATCGGTCCCAATAAGACCATGCGCTGGGGCGTGCCCGATGGAACGAGAGACTCAAACGGTCTGCTCATTCACGATGACACGATCACCGCCGACGCATTGACGGCGGAACTCGACAAACTCAGGTGGCACGCGCGCACCAGCGCCGAGATCGTCGAAGCCCAAGACCCACTCATCGAAATGTCCAGGAGTTTTTAGGTGAAATTACCAAAGTCCAAACAAAAAAAGTCCAAACAAAAACTGATAGCCACCATGGTTGAGGCGCAGGTAAGACAGCGGCTCGCCGTCGCCGAGAACGACAACACCTTCTATGGCAATAACAATATGTCCGCGTGGACGCGCGACCGCTACGACTATGACCGGCAAACCATCTTCGCCGAGTGCCTGCGCGCCTGGAGAGTAAACCCTATCGCGCGCTGGCTGGTGAGGATCACCAACGCCTTCGTCATCGGCGAAGGACTCTCCATCGAAGCCGACCACAAAGCCACAAACAAATTCCTACAGGAATGGTGGAACCACGACCTCAACGACTTGGACGGCAATCTCACCCGCTGGCTCGACGAACAGAGCCGCGCGGGAAATCTATTCTTCCTTTTTTCAGCGGACGAGACCGGCATGAGCTACGTGCGGGCGGTGCCCGCCGACCTCATCAAGGAAATTCAACACGCCGAGAACGATGTAGAGCAGGAAACCTTTTACATCCCCCATGATCTCAATGCGCCGCCCTGGGTCGCCTACAACCCGAACGATCCAGATCAAACCTACTTCATGGTGCACATCGCCGTCAACCGTCCGGTAGGCACCTGTTGGGGCGAGCCAGACCTTGCCACACAACTCCCATGGATCGGACGCTTTAGCGCATGGCTCGAAGATCGGGCGCGGCTCAACCGCTTCCGCAATGCGTTTCTTTATGTCTGGAAAAAGGCATGGAAAAGCGAGGACGAGAAAAAGAAACGCGCGGCGGAACTCAACGCCAAGCCGCCGCCGTCAGGCTCACACCTGCTGCTTGACGCCGATGAGGACATAGGCGTCATCTCTCCTCAGCTCGATTCCTTCGATGCCAACATGGACGGGCTGGCATTGAAGAAAATGATCAGCATGGGCTTGCCTCTGCATTATCTCGCAGAACCAGAGAGCGCAACGCGCACAACCGCGGAGGCCGCAGGCACGCCCACTTTCCGCAATCTTGCGCAGATCCAAACAGCCTACAAGCGCGCGCTTACGAAACTGGCAAAAATCGCCATTACCGTTCGCAAGCGAACCGACAACCGAGTCAAACCAGATGCAGAGATAACGATCAAATCGCCGGACATCACAGAGAAAGACAACGCCTCGCTTGCGCTCGCCATGAATCGCACATGGCCCGTAGCGATGGATATGTACGACCGAAAGTTGATCGACGAAAAGGAACTGATGCGGATCATCTTCCGCATGGGCGGAGAGACCTTCGACAATACGAAGGAAATCAACGGCTTGCGAAAGCCGTTAGTTCAACAACCGGGAACACCAGGCACGCAGCCTGATAACCCATCCGAACCCGACCCAGGCGAACCGGACGAGAAAGCGGGCGGCCAATGAGCGCGCCAAGTGGAACCCGCCGGCTGGTCTATCTCCGTAATGAACTCTTTCGTTACATCAAGAGCAGCGCACAGCCACACTACGGCCCGGGCTATTACGTGGAATGGGCATCCTGTCACAAGCCGGAGAAGCCAATTTATTTACAGGTCACAAACCCAGGCACATCCTTCGCACGCGTGGCAGTCGCCACCCCCAAATTCGCCACCACGATGTTGACATTCAGCCAACCGTGCAAGGCACAGGAATAATTTGTAGACCAGCCGCCTTCTTAGGAGCAAACCCGATGAAAACCAAAACCATCCCAACCCAACTCTACAGCATCCCCATCATCTCACAGACTGACTTGCCCGAGCGGGCAGCCATCCTCCCGCAGATCGAAAGCGGCGAACTCGAATTCATCGAGTTCGAAGCGCGCACCTTCCGGCAATCTACAAAGCCGAACCGCAACTTTGTCCGCTTCCGGGATGAAGACCTGCCAGGCTTCGCCGCCTCCTTCAAAGGACAACCCTTCCTCCGCAACCACGACCAGGACGACATCAGCGCGCGCGATGGAACCATCGCCGCCTCCACGCTCGAAGGCAAAGACTTCTTGCAGACCGTCCGCCTCACCACGCGCGCCGGAATGCTTGCCTACGTCGAAGGACAAATAGACCGCTTCTCCATCGGCTGGAATGCCGACTGGATGATGTGCTCGATATGCGAGCAGGATTGGCTCACCTGTTCACACTGGCCCGGACACAAATACAAGATTGGAGAAAGCCAGACAGAGAAGCTGTGTGAGATCATCATGATGGTCCCAGAGGGGAAAGAGACGAGCGCGGTCAATGCGCCCGCCGTCGAAGGAACCGGACTGCTGGAAGAACTGACCCAATTCAAGTTAGCGGAACAAGCACCGCATTTGCGAGAAGTAACCGGCGTCTACAAAACTGCGGGCGGGATCGAACGCCCGCCCAGTTTTGTAGAGCCCGCCGTTGCCCGTCGCGCTCAAACGAGCGGGATACACAAGACCAAAGGAGGTCCTATCATGCGTAAGAAAAAGAAAGTCCAGATCGAAGGGGCCGATGGCGAGCTCGAAGAAATTGAGATCGTCGAAGTTGCCGAAGGCGTCGAGAACGCCATCGAAGCCAACCGCCAGGCAGCCGCGCAGCTGCTGGGTGAGACCGAACGAATGACCGCGCTCGAAAGCCAGTTAGCCGAGAGTAACGCGGTTCTCGTGGCGCAATGCGAATTCCTGTTGGCCAGCGGACTCGCATCTTCCAAACTGCCCGAAATCGTTCAAAAGCGCATCCGCAAGCAGTTCAGCGGACGGGCATTCATCGCGCGGGAATTGACCGAAGCGATCAGTGACGCCAAAACTGAACTTGCCGAAGTCAACGCGGGAAACATCATCTCTGGACCCCCCCGCTTCGGCGGGATGCAGACCAGCGAGGATCAACTGAAAGCCGCTGTTGATGATATGTTTGGCGTGCCTCGTGATGAAGCCTACAAGAACGCCAACCCCGCCCGCCTTTCAGGCATTCGTGAGCTATACCTCACCCTCACCAGCGACTATGACTTTCACGGCGGATACTACGGCGAGCGGATGCAGCTTGCCACCACCGCCGACTTTACAGGTCTGGTCAAGAACGCCCTCAACAAAGCCGTCGTCATGCAGTGGGACGCGCTCGGGCGTGAAGGCTACAACTGGTGGGAGTCCATCGTAGACATCCAGCACTTCAACAGCCTGAACCAGATCACGGGTATTCTGGTCGGCACAGTCGGCTTACTGCCCACCGTGGAAGAACAGGCGGAGTACACCGAACTGGCAGTCGGCGACAGCCCTGAAGTCGCCTCCTTCGTGAAGAAGGGCGGATACGTCCCCCTCACGCTGGAACTGATCGACCGCGACGAGACCGCCAAGCTTAAGATATACCCGCGTGAACTGGCAAACGCCTCCCTGCGCACCCTCTCCAGCCGAGTCGCAGACATCTTCACCCAATCCAGCGGCGCAGGTCCCACCATGGCAGACAACGGCGCATTATTCAACGCAACCGCCGTAACCACCCTGGGCGGACACGCCAACCTGTTAACCACCGCACTCAGCGCCGCACAATGGGACATCGTCGGGAAAGCGGTCTACGACCAACCCATGCTGATCAGACAAGCCGCCACCTACTATGGCACGGGTCCAAAAATGGCAGTCGAGCCGAGGTACGTGCTCGTGCCGCGCGCCCTCCGCAAGACCGCCCGCGAAACCTTCCTCACCAATTGGGATGTGACCGCCAATGTCCACAGCGAAAACCTGCTCAAAGGAGAGGTCGTGCCGCTGGTCGTCCCCGAATGGACGGACACCAACGATTGGGCGGCAGTTTGCGATCCGAAGATTGCGCCCTGTATCGTCGTCGGCGAGAGATTTGGAATCAAGCCCGAGATCTACATTGCCGGGCGCGAGACCGACGCGGCAGTGTTCATGAACGACGAGCATCGCATCAAGGTGCGCATGTTCAATGCCATCCTCGTTCAGGACTTCCGCGGATTGCACAAATCCAACGTGTAGGCGGTGAGATGATGACAAGCGACAACTATCTCGAACTGGCGGCGGCATACGCCGCCAGTCGAAAAACCAGCCTCCTCAAAGCCTACCGCAGCGATGATGGAACCATCACGATCATTTTGGAGTCAGGCTCCAAAGAAAAACTCACAGAAGATGAGATCATCGCCGCCATCAAAGCCAAAGCCAAAGAGGACGCCATGCGCGACGAGATCTTGCGCGCAAAGACAGCCAGCCAATCCACCTACAAAAAGAAAGGTCAATCAAGATGATACACAATTCGCACGTCTCGCAGTTCATCCCGCCCAACCTGTGCCACTTCGTTACCGGCACATGGACCGACGCCGCAGGCGCGGTCGCCAACACCATCGTCAAATCCAAAGCCGCAGCCGATCAAACCGCGATCGTCACCATTCCGATCATGATCCCATCCAACAGCGTCGCCCTGCAAGGCGCGAAGCTCGTCAGCGTCGATGTCTGGTGGGAAGTTCTCACCGCAGCCATGGACGCAGTCAGCGCGCTTGTACACCTGGCTACACTGCCAGCCGACACCGCCGCGTTTGGCGCTCCAGCCGCACAGACCTTCACCTACGACACAGGTCACAACACCGCCGCCGCGCGTCTCACTCTCGAACAGCACAAAATGACTCTCACAATTACCACACCGCCCTGGCTGGACGACGATCAGATCATGCTAGTGCAGTTGACCTACGACGCCGCCGCCACCTCACTTCTCACATTTTTCGGTGCGCGCGCCAACTACACACTGCGGGTATAAGACATGAACATTCCGCCCATCCATAAAAGCCTCCGCTTCTGGACACTGGTTGCCGGACTACTGGCATTTATCGCCGCCAACTACGCGCCGTCCTTCCCCTTTGGGGAAGATACAATCTTGCAAGCAATCGTATTCGTTTTAGGCTTGCTCGGCATCGTGCCAGAATTGAAGTCCCGAAACCTGATGTAGACACGTCTGTTACCGCAAATAACAGCCCCTACAGTCAACAAAACTGGCTCGACCCTACTTGGCTCAGGGTCGAGCCAGAATAAGCCCTCCAGGAGCAAAAATGGGAACCGTTGCAATTGCCGCCCTCCGCACCAAAATATTGGCAGTCCTCGACGACGCCACTAATACGAAGTTCTCCAACAACCAGGTAGATCAAGCCGTCAGAGATGCGCTCGCAGAATACACGCGCTACCATCCCATCGAAGCCACGTACTCCTTTAATGCAGACGGCGAGCAGGTATTGGTCATGCCGACCAGTTTTCTAGCCTTCCACGTAACCGACTTATATAAGGACAGCGACCCGCCCTATTATTACCAGTTCAATGCTTACTACCAGGATGAGCAGTGGCAGATCGCGCCGCAGGTGATCAACACCAAGCCCACCTCCAACGCATCCCCCATTACAAGCGCGCTCAAGATTCCCGCAAACACCCCCCTCATGGCAGTCTACTCCAAAGTCAACGGCATTGACGGACTGGATTCCTTCGCAGGCACAACCATCCCCGACGCCGAGATCGAGAACTTCGCCATCGGCGCGGCGGGCTATGCGTGCCTGAGCAGGCTGGCAAACAGAAGCGAAGCCATTGTTCTCAATCAGGATGTAGAGCCGACGCTGCAAAGGATTGCCGATACCTACCTCACCGCCTTCCGAGCCGCGCTCAAAGGCGAGCCGAAAGGCTACGTCACCGCCGCCTGGCAGCTCGATACGGATAGTAGATTCTAGGCAAAGCCTATTATGCCGCGCACACTGCCTGCCGCGCTTACAACCGTCATGGATACAGGGGTATATGAGCCGTATATCCGCGTGAAGATCAATGGGGATCCAAACGACACAGGAGCAGTCACGTTCGAGACAAACTACTACAAACTAGAGCCACTCAGGGCCACCATAAGAATATATGACCCGCTAGCACAAGACACAGCCTTTTTTTGCATTGTTCGGGGCGCGATTATAAGCGGCATACCATCCACTATCTCAACCATCTGGTTTAGAACGATCAGAGCAGAAGCAAAGGCAGATTTCTACACACTGGAAGGAGAACCACTGGAAGATAACTACATCAGCGTGGCAGCAAACTCAGACTATAAGACAGTCATCGAGACAGCGCTTACTGACCTTGCAGCAAATACAATCGTCCCTTCCTATGAGGGTGCAGCAGCATGGAAGCTCTATCAGTTCTACCCAACAGGAAAGAATATTATCCTCAGTCCGCGTAAGAAGCTATTTACAATCCTTCAACAAAAATATTTGGTGTTCGCGACAGAGGATGGATGGAACGGAGCGAACAACAATATGTTTTTCTTTGTGCCAACCGAAGCAAGGGCAACTGATTATTCAATTACAGACTTGCTATTTACCACCACGTCCCAATCGGAGTCAAGAAAGCTGATTGCCAGGGACGAAAGCAGTTCAATCAGAAGCAACGGCAGCGCGACGGATCAAATACACAATCTAGGGTTTTTACATTCAACCGCCAGCCTTCCAACAAACGCAGCTGGTCTTGTTGGGTGGAGATCATCAAAAATTCCAGTCCATCTAAAATATAGAACAGGGGATAAAGTCTCGATCAACGGCGCGCCTGCCAGGAGAATAAAGGTTACAG
>Ga0247727_10006034_pt1 | contig 24057 bp, 19 predicted proteins | sample WisWelCaveWW1625_FD_202498 | JGI IMG/M metagenome (GOLD analysis project Ga0247727, IMG submission 202498) | Biofilm microbial communities from Wishing Well Cave, Virginia, United States - WW16-25 | ecosystem: Environmental > Aquatic > Deep subsurface > Groundwater > Cave microbial mat | place... | reverse complement strand
CGCCCTTTCGAGCAGGGACCTTCCGAGGAGACGACCATGAGCCTCTTCCTTGCGACGCTGGGAGCCTCCGGGTTGCTGCTGCTGGCCGCGTGTGCGCGATCGTCCCGGTCCGGAGATCCCTCCCAGGACTCCACCCGCGCCGCCGAGCGCCTCGCCATGGTCGCCGCCCAGGTCGAATCCCGCGGCCTGCGCGACCCGCACGTGCTCGCCGCCCTGCGCGCCGTGCCGCGTCACGAGTTCGTCCCCGAGCACCTGCAGGGCCAGGCCTACGACGACGGCCCACTGCCCATCGGCGCGGGTCAGACCATCAGCCAGCCGTACATCGTGGCGCTGATGACCGAGGCCGTGGGCCTGCAGCCGGGCGAGCGCGTGCTCGATGTCGGCACGGGCAGCGGCTACCAGGCGGCGGTGCTGGCGCACATCACGCCGCACGTGTTCAGCATCGAGATCGTGGCGGAGCTGGCGCAGTCGGCGCGCGAGCGGCTGGCGCGCCTGGGCTGCGGCGTGCAGGTGCGCACGGGCGACGGCTGGGCCGGCTGGCCCGAGCACGCGCCCTTCGACGCCATCATCCTCGCGGCGGCGCCGGAGCGCGTGCCGCCCGCGCTGCTGCAGCAGCTCGCGCCCGGCGGACGGCTGTGCCTGCCGATCGGCGGCGTGAACGAGGCGCAGGAGCTGCTGGTGTACACGCGCGAGCCGGACGGCTCCTTCAGCGAGCGGCGGCTGGGCGCGGTGCGCTTCGTGCCGATGACTGGGGAGGCGCAGCGGGAGCGGTGAGGACGGCCCTCCGGGACTGAAACGCCGGTCGCCAGGCGCCGTCAGGAGTGGAGACGGTCCTCCACCCACCCGCCGAGGTCGTGCCATGCCCGCCAAGCGCCTGCCCGTCGTGCCTGTCATGCCCGTCGAGCGAGTCCAGCAACGCATCCTGCAGTTGCGCAGCCAGCGCATCCTGCTGGACGACGACTTGGCCAGGCTCTACGCGGTCGAGGTCCGCACCCTGGTCCAGGCCGTGAAGCGCAACATCGAGCGCTTCCCCGAGGACTTCATGTTCCAGCTCACGCCCGACGAGTGGGCTTCTCTAAGATCACAAACTGTGATCTTAGACGCCGGCCGGGGCCGGCATCGCAAGTACCTGCCCTACGCCTTCACCGAGCAGGGCGTGGCCATGCTCACTTCCGTCCTGCGTTCGCGACGGGCCGTGCTGGTCAACGTGGCCATCATGCGCGCCTTCGTCCAGTTGCGCCGCCTGATCGAGGGCAACCGGCACATCGCGCGCAAGCTGCAGGCCCTCGAACGCCGGCTGGTGGACCACGATCAGCGCTTCGTCGTGGTCTTCGAGGCGATCCGCAGGATCATGCAGGCACCAGCCGCGGACGAGCCGCGACCCCGTATCGGCTTCCGCCGCGGCCCCGGACGCCGCCGCGCTCAGTCACGCCGCCGTCCGGCGTTGCGCTTGCGCAGTCGCGCGTCCGCGTAGTACGCCAGCCCGTGCCCGGCGCCCGCGCGCAGCTTGGCGATCCAGGCAATCTGCCCCGCGTGCCAGCTCATGTGCTCGACGGCGTGCAGCACGGCCTCGAGGCGCGAGACGTCGAAGCCCTGCACCTGCACGCGGCCCGCGAGCGCCGCCGCGTCCAGGCGCGCGACCACCTCGCAGGCCCGTTCCACGGTAACGCGCAGCGCGTCCAGCAGCTCGGGCGCGCCGGCGCCCGCGCGCGCGGCGAACTCGGCGTCGCGCTCGCGCCGGTCGGGCGCGCCGCCGAGGCCGCACACGATCCACTGGCGCACGTTGCCCTCGAGGTGCAGCAGCAGGTTGCCGGCGGATGTCGAGCGCGCGTGCGGGCGCCACCACAGGTCGCCGGGCGGCAGCTCGGCCAGCGCGCGCTCGATGCGCGGCAGGTAGGCGTCGCGCAGCAGGGTCGTGCACAGCGCGGTCACGGCCTGCGGGAGCGAGCGCGTCCGCGGCGTGCTGCCCGGTGTGCCCATCCACGACGAGGCCGGGCGACGAATCGGGCCCTTGCGGGCGCGGGGATCACGGCGCGCAGGCATGCGGCCAATCTAGCAGCCGGGGGTGCGGCGGACCTCGCGGCCGCCGCGCTCCCGGTGTCGGTTCAGGATTCCCGCGAGGAGGCCGCGGTCACGGCAACTTGAGGTTGCCGTCGTTCACCGTGCCGTTGTCGAAGTTCTCGTTCAGCACGGTCAGCGCCGTGTTCAGGTCGCCGAAGAGCACGTCGCCGATCAGGTCGCCATCGACGTCGAAGGGCTCGGGCGTCGCGCCCGAGATGGCCACGTCGCACACGTCGAGCACGTCGCGCACCGACATCCCGATGAGCGCCGGGTGGACGCCGCCGCTGTAGAGCAGGTCGCCCAGCTTGACCGCGACCTGGTTCTTGAGCGCGTCGAACACGCCCGCGTCGTCGAAGCCGACGTTCAGCCTCGAGGCCGTGAGCTGCCCCGCGAAGATGCCCGCCGACGTGGGCGAGGTCGGGTCGACCACGTTCTGGTCGAGCGCGCCGGCCGGGGTGCCCGAGGGCAGGAAGTTCTCCACGGCCAGCGAGCTGGTCAGCACCAGCGCGAAGGCGCTGTCGCCGTCCACGCCGTCCTGGTCGCCCAGGATCAGTTCGCCGGGGTAGACGGAATCGAAGTTGGCGTCGCGCACGCAGGCGATGTTGTTGCCGTTGCACTTGGCGCCCCACGCGCCCGGGGTGTAGCTGTGGAAGTCGCCGGGCGGGATGCACTTGCCCGTGTCCATTGCGGTGAGGCAGCGGCCGTTGGTGAGCCCGACCTGCCCGGCGCCGGGGCCCAGCACCACGGCCTGGAACCAGGCCTGCATGCCGTCGATCGAGTCGTCGCACTCGACGTTGTGGTCGAGGCACACGCTGCCCTCGGCCGGGATGAGGACCGGCCAGACGGTGATCAGCGGGTTGCCGATGCACAGCGTCCCGAACTTGGTCGGGTACGGGCCGCCGCTGCCGGCGATGACGATGAACGCCAGGCTGCCGGGAGGCGCCTCGACGCAGGTCGTGAAGGACTCGCCGAGACCGACCGTCTCGGGCAGGGTCAGGACGTAGCCCGGGGTGCCGGGGCAGTCGCAGTCGGTCGCGCGGGCTGGTCCGGCCAGGACCGCAAGGGCCAAGCCGAGGACGCCGCAGGGGAGGGTCCGGAAGTTCATGGGTGGGTGTCCGCGTATCGGGGATTCGCCGGTTTCCTTGGGAACGACAGGCCGGCTGCGCCGTCAGGGTATCCCACGAATCTAGGATGGTCCATTTGAGCGGGCCTTGGACACCGAACGGCCCGTTCCGCAGAATGGGCCCTTTTCGGCCCGCCGGACGAAACCGCTGCGCGGGCCATCGGACCGGTTTGTCTCGCAAGCACCTACTTCCCATCGCAGGACACCCCCCGGCGTGACCGGATCGCACCCCTCGCGTGCCCGCAGCCCCGGCCGACGCGGCAACCACCGCGGCGGCGGGCGCAGCGGCGGAGGGCGCAGCGGCCGGCCCGGACGCTCCGGTGGCCGCTCGTCCGGCCGCGACGACGCGGACGACGGCCTCGCGGCGGCGCTGCAGGAGTCGCCCGACGACGACAGCAAGGCCATCCCCATCGCCGAGTGCGCCTTCGGCGAGTACGAGCTGAAGCCCGAGCTGGTCCAGGCCCTGGCGTCGTGCGGCTACCGCACGCCGTCCGAGATCCAGGCCAGGACGCTGCCCTTCGCGCTCGAGGGCCGCGACATCATCGGCCAGGCCAAGACCGGCACGGGCAAGACGGCCGCCTTCCTGGTGCCGCTGCTGCAAAACCTGTCGGACCGCCCGGGCCCGCGCGTGGTGGTGGTCGTGCCCACGCGCGAGCTGTCGGTGCAGGTGGCCAAGGAGGCCCAGCGCCTCGGGCGCTTCCTCGGCGTGCGCGCCACCGCCATCTACGGCGGCGACAGCATGAAGCGCCAGCTCGCCGAGCTGAATGCCGGGCTGAAGGTCATCGCCGCCACGCCCGGCCGCCTGCTGGACCACGTCGGCCGCGGCACCATCTCGCTGCGCGACCTCGACGGCGTGGTGCTGGACGAGGCCGACCGCATGTTCGACCTCGGCTTCCGCGAGGACATGGCGCGCATCCTGGGCGCCGCGCAGGGCCGCCGCCAGACCATGCTCTTCTCGGCCACGCTGGGCGACGACGTGCTGGGCCTGGCGGCCAGGTACATGAGCGACCCGGCGCGCGTCTTCCTCGCGCCCGACAAGCTGACCGTCGAGAGCGTCCACCAGACCTGCTTCCCGATCGACAAGGAGCGCAAGCTGCTGCTGCTGATCGAGCTGCTGCGCCGCGAGAAGCCCGAGCGCTCGATCATCTTCACCCGCACCAAGCACGGCGCCGACCGCCTGGCCGAGAACCTGCAGAAGGCCGGCTGGGGCGCCAACGAGATCCACAGCGGCCTGCCGCAGAAGAAGCGCGAGCGCATCCTGCTGGGCTTCCGCGAGGGCGAGTTCCCCTTCCTCGTGGCCACCGACGTGGCCGCGCGCGGCCTGGACATCGACGACGTCACGCACGTGATCAATTTCGACGTGCCCGAGAACGCCGAGGACTACGTGCACCGCGTGGGCCGCACCGCGCGCATGGGCAAGCAGGGCCGCGCGGCCACCTTCGTCACGCCCGACGACGGCATCTTCCTCACCGCGATCGAGAAGCTGATCAACAAGGAAGTGCCCATCGAGATCTTCGAGGACTTCGTGCACGTCGTCGTCGACCCGTCCGCGCCGGCCGAGGAAAAGAAGCCGACCGGGCCGCAGTACAGGCGCACGATGCACGGCTTCGTGCGGGCGCGGAGGAAGCGCTAGGCGGGCATTCTCGGCGGGCACTGGCGCTCGCCGGCGGCTCGAACCTGAGGGATGCGTCCCTGCGCCGATTCCCGGCGGATTCGCGGCCCGCCGCCACGCCCCAACAGTCCGCCCGCCCCGCCGGCCGATGAGGCCTCCCCGTGCCGGCGGCTCCCCGGGGCCGCCGCCGCGGCGGAGCCCCGCATGCACCGCCGACCGACACTCACCCAGCGCGACGGCCTGTTCCGCACCACGCGGTTCATCCTCTACGGCAACCGCGTGCGCGTCATCCGCGTCAGCCCGCTGGTGCGCGACGACCAGTACATCCCGCTGGAGGCGGTGGACCCCGACGAGCGCGTCACGCGCCGGCCCGACCTGCGCGACGGGCTGCTGGCCACGGCGCTGCTGCTGCCGGCCGCGCTCATCCTGCCCGGCTGGGCCGGCCCGCTTCCGCCCGGAACGCGCCCGGCGGCGCTGGCGCTGGCGCTGGCCGCGCTGGGCCTGCTGCTCGTGCGCGGCGGGCTGGTGCGCACCTACGTCGAGCACGGCGCTTTGCAGTTGCGCGCTGACGTGCCGGACCCGACAGCCGTGCGCCATTTCGTGGCGCGCATCGTGGACGCCTCGCGCGAGCAACTGGCGCAGGGCGAGGCGCAGGGCGTCCCGCTGTCGGCCGCCGCCGAGATCCGCCGTCTGCACACGCACCTCGCGCAGGGTCTGCTGACCCGCGAGGGCTTCGACCGCCACAAGCTGCGCGTGCTGCGCGGCATCCGGGAATCCGTCGCATGAGCCTGCCCGAGCAGCGCCCGCAGGAGCAGCCGCTGGCCGCGCTGCAGCAGCACGCCGGCGCCGCGCGCGCGTCCTTCGCGCTGTACCTGGACCGGGTCACGGCCGAGACCGCCGACATCCTGGGCGGCCGCGGCCTGACGCTGCCGCTGGACACGCTGTCGCCGCACGTCGTGATCCGCCAGCGCGGCAGCCTGGCGCCGCTGGTGGCGGGCGCGGCGCTGGCCCTCGCGCTCGGCCTCGTGCCGGGCGTCGCGGCGCCGTGGATGCTGCTCGCGCTGCTGGCCGGCGGGGGCGGCTGGTGGGCCACGCGCCGCCAGTACATCGTCTTCCCCGGCGACATCGTGGACCTGGAGCTGTTCCGCGACCGGCCCGACGCCGCGACGGCGCGGCGCTTCGTGGCGCAGGTCGTGGCGCGCATCGAGGCGCTGTCCGCCGAGTCGCGCGAGCTGGAGCGCCAGCGCGCCGGCCAGGCGGGCCTCGACCGCGTGGACGAGCTGCTCAAGCTGCGCGACCTCTACGCCGAGGGCATCATCGATCGCGGCGACCTGCGCCTGGCCGCCGAGATCCTGGCCCGCAAGGAGCACGGCCGCATTGGCTTCCGACGCGACTGAACCGCTGGACCTGTCCGGGCGCCCGTGCCTCGAGCAGCGCTTCTCGCCGCTGCTCATGGTGCGCACGACGCTGCACGACGACGGCGTCGTGGTGCAGGTGGCGCGCCCGTTCTCCGAGCGCGTGGGCGCGGTGGACTTCGGGCGCCTGCTGCCCGAGCCGGCCAGCATCAACGGCCTGGTGGCCTCGCGCCTGTGGCTGGCGGGCGGGCTGCTGGCGGCCGGCGCCGCCGCGTGCCTGCCGCCCGTGCGCGCGCTGCTGGGCGCGGCGGGCGCGCCGGCGGCCGCGGCCCTGCTGGCCGGCGCGGCGCTGAGCTGCCTGTCCGCGGTGGCCGCGCCGCGCCGCCTGACGCTGCTGATCGACCGCGAGCGCGCGCTCAACCTGGTCTTCCTGCGCGGTCGCGAGGACGACGCGCAGGTCGAGACCTTCCTCGGGCTGGTGCGGCGCGCGGCCATCGAGTGGCGCTGCCGCACGCCCGTCGCCGAGGGCGTGGATGCGGACGCGGCGCCGCTCTCGACCACGCTGGAAGCGCTGCAGGCCATGCGCGACGAGGGACTGCTGGAGGAGTCGGAGTTCGCGCGGTTCCGGGACCTGGCGGTGAATCGGCACTGAGGCGTTCCGGCCCGGCACGGCGAGGGGCGGAGGCGGGCCTCGCTCGGCCGACGGGCCCGAGGAGAAGCGCTGGCTCGAAGTCGGCCTCGGACGAGTCCCGCCTCCGCCCCTCGCCGTGCCGGGCCTCCACTGCAGGCGGAGCGAGAGGACCTGGCAGCTTCGACCGACTCGCCGCGGGCCCGCGGCGCCCTGAGGCGCGCACGTGGGGTACGACGATCGCGGGTCAGGCGGACGCCAGAGCGAGGTTTGCTTCAGGGCGCGCCCGCAGCCTCGCCGGCCTCTACCGGCTGCTCCCACCCGCCCCCCAGCGCCTTGTAGAGCGCCACCGCGTCCGCCGCGAGCGCCTGCTCGCTGAGCGCCACCGCGTCCTCGGCCGTCAGCAGGCTGCGCTCGGCGTCCAGCACCTCCAGGAAGTCCGACAGCCCCGCCGCGTGGCGCTCGCGCGCGAGCTGCGCGGTCTCGCGCTGCGCCGCTGCGGCCCGCTCCAGCGCCGCGCGCCGCTCCTGCTCGCGGCCGAAGCCGGTGAGCGCGTCGTGCGTCTCCTGCAGCGCGACCAGCACGGCCTGCTCCCAGGCGCGCAGGGCCTGCTCGGCGCGCGCGTCGGCGGCCTCGACCTCGGCAGCCAGGCGCCCGCCCTCGAACAGCGGCCAGTCCAGACCGGCCCCCAACGCCCAGTACTCCGAGTCCTTCTCGAACAGGTTGCGCGTGACCTGGCTGGAGCGCCCGAGCGCGCCGGTCAGCGTGAACTTCGGCCAGCGGTCGGCCTGCGCGACGCCGATGCGCGCCGTGGCGGCGGCCAGCTCGCGCTCGGCGCGCCGCAGGTCGGGGCGGCGGCGCAGCAGGTCCGACGGCAGGCCGAGCGGCACGCGCGCCGGGGGCGGCGGGACGCGCGGCTCGTCGCCCAGCAGCGCCTGCGCGGTGCCCGGCAGGCCGCCGGTGAGCACGTCCAGGCTGTGGCCCGCGCGCGCGCGCTGCTCCTGCAGCGCCGGGAGGGTGGCTTGCGTGCCGGCCACCAACGCCTCGGCCCGCGCCAGGTCGAGGTCGTTGGCCAGGCCCGCATCGCGGCGCGCGCGGGTCAGGTCGGCCGTCTCCTGCTGCGCGGCCAGCGCCCCGCGCGCGATGGCCAGGCGGCGCCGCGCTGCGCGCGCGTCCACCCACGACAGGCCCACCTCGCCCAGCAGCGTGACCAGCACCGCGCGCTGGTCCTCCTGCGCGGCGGCCAGATCGGCGTCGGCCGCCTCGACCGTGCGGCGCACGCCCCCGAAGAGGTCCAGCTCCCACGCGGCGTCGAGGCCCACGGTGTGCAGGTCGCTGGTGGTGCCGACCGGACCGGCCGGGAAGGCGTTGCCGGAGCGGTGCGTGCGCGTGACGCCAGCCGAGGAATCCAGGCTCGGGAGCCAGCCGGCGCCGGCCGCCGCGCGCAGGGCGCGCGCCTCGCGCACGCGCGCGCCGGCCGCCGCGAGGTCGCGGTTGCGCGCCACGGCCGCCTCGACCAGCGCGTCCAGCTCGGGGTCGCCGAAGGCGGTCCACCAGCGCGCGAGCGCGGCCTCGTCGGGCTGCGCGACGGCGCCGGGCGGCAAGGGCTCGGCCCAGTCGGCGGGCGTGGCAGCCTGTGGCGCAGCGTAGTCCGGACCGACGGTGCAGGCGGCGGCCAGCAGCGCGACGAGGAGGGCGATCGTCCGCACGCTCAGCGCGCCGCCCGCCCGCTCGTGTGCAGGCCGCGCAGGCCCGAGATGCACACGCTCGCGATGTGCTCCGCCAGCCGCCCGATCTCCTGCGGCCCGAAAGCCTGCTCGGGGAACAGCCGCTCGACCACCGCTCGGCTGTGGTGCCAGAACACGCATTGGCCCACGACGCTGAAGGCGCCCCAGCGCACCTGCTCGGCCGACGCGCCCGGCAGCAGGTCGCGCACCACCTGCTGCAGCAGCTCGAACTGCGGGCGGATGACGCCCTGCACCAGGCGGTCCAGCGCCGGCGTGGGCTCGATCATCTCGCGCGACATGAGCTTGCCGCTCCACGAGCGGAAACCCGGGTCGAAGACGCGCTCGAGGAAGGTGCGCACGAAGAGCCGCAGGCGCGCCTCGGCGTCAGCCGGCATGTCCTCCGCACGCAGCGGGTGTTTCTCGAGCGACTGCTGGCAGACGCCCGCAATGACCTCCTCGTACAGGCCGGCCTTGTCGCGGAAGTGGTAGTTGACGGCCGCCACGTTGGCCCGCGCACGGCGGCAGATCTCGCGCACTGTGGCCGCGCGGAAGCCCTGCTCGGCAAAGGCCTCGGCGGCCGCGGCGAGCAGGCGCTCGCGCGTCCCGGTGGTGGAGATGTCGGTGGCGGTCATGCTTTGAACGTCCGTTTGATGCCGGGATTCTAAACGCCGGTTTGACTCGATCAAACCAGCCGTCTTCGGGGCCTTTCCGGCCCGCCCGGCCATAATCCGCACCCATGCAGGTGCAGGGCCTCGTCATCGCGGTGGGCAGCCGGAGCTGCGAGGTCTTCCTGGAGGGCCGCGGCGCGGTCCGCTGCACCCTGCGCGGCAACCTGTTCAAGGGCGGCGAGGCCGGCGGCGCTGGACGCAAGGCCGACGGCCGCCTTTCCGGCGGCCGGCGCGAAACCGGCCGCGCCCGCGACGCGCGCCACGGCGGCCGGTACGGCGGCAAGCACGAGATCGCCGCCGAACGCCCGGTGGCCGTGGGCGACCGCGTGCTGGTGGACCTGCACGAGTCCGTCTCGGGCGCGCCGGTCGAGGGCGTGGTGGACGAGGTCCTGCCGCGCCGCAGCCAGTTGGTGCGCACGGCGCCCGACGACAAGTCCGGCCGCGTGCACGTGCTGGCCGCGAACATCGACCGCCTGGTCATCGTGGCCGCGCTGGCCAACCCGCCGCTGCGCCCCGGCCTGGTGGACCGTTTCCTTGTGGCCGCCGCGCGCGAAGGGCTCGCCCCGCTGGTCGTGCTGAACAAGGTGGACCTCGAAGGCACGCCGGACGACGAGGGCCGGCCGCTGACGCGCGCGCTGGTGGGCCCCTACCGCGCCGCGGGCCTGGACGTCGTGGAGGCCAGCTGCCTCACGGGCGAGGGCGTGCCTGCCTTGCGCCTGCGCCTGTCCACCGGTGTCAGCCTGGTCCTGGGCCACTCGGGCGTCGGCAAGAGCAGCCTGATCAACGCCATCTCGCCCGGGCTCGACCTGCGCATCGGCGCCGTGACCGAGTACCACGGTCGCGGCCGCCACACGACCAGCTCCTCGCGCCTGGTGCGCCTCGCGGGCTGCGACGGCTGGGTGGTGGACAGCCCCGGCCTGCGCGAGTTCGCGCTGGACGACGTCGAGCCGGCCGACCTCGCGCGCCTGTTCCCGGGCTTCGGCGACCTGCCCGATGGCTGCCGCTTCTCGGACTGCCGCCACCGCGCCGAGCCCGGCTGCGCCGTGCACGCCGCCGTCGAGCGCGGCGAGCTGGCGCGCGAGCGCCACGAGACCTACCTGCGCGTGCTGCTGGAGCAGGACGCGGCGCAGGCGTGGTGAAGGCAGGGCGCGGCACGACGGCGTAGACTCCGCGGTCCCCCGACCGGATCTCCTGCATGCTGCGCGCAGTCGCCGTCCTGCTGCTCGCCCCCGCCGCCCTGGCCGGCGACTGGACCAACGCCGGCGGCAACGCCGGCCGCAACGGCCAGAGCCCCGAGGTCGGCCCCGCCGCGCTGCTGGCCCCCGCCTGGACCGGATCGCGGTCGTCGATCATCGCCTGGCAGCCGGTCACGGCCGGCCGGCGCGCCTTCCTCGTGCGCCAGACCGGCTTCGTGCCGAGCGGCGTGCCCAACGAGTCGCCCGTGGTGTGCCAGGACCTGGACACCGGCGCCGAGCTGTGGGCCTTCAACACGCCCTTCGAAACCGGCGACTGGACCACCTGGGTGGCCGGCACCAGCAACGGCCTCGTGTACTGCAGCCGCGCGGGCAACGGGGCCAGTTCCTCGGCGCCGCTGTACGCGCTGCAGCAGCAGACGGGCGCGATCGCCTGGATCTCGGCGCAGGAGATCCGCACCGGCGCCTACGACGGCGTGGTCTTCGCGGACGACGGCGACCCGGTCGTGGCCTGGCACCTGAAGATCCGGCGCATCGACGCCGCCACCGGCGCCACCGAGTGGACCGCCGACCGCGTCGGTTCCGTCTCCGGCAACTGCGGCGTCGCGCTGCACGACGACAGCGTGTACTCGGTCGAGGTCGTGCCCGGCGGCCACGCCGTGCGCGCCTTCGACCTGGCCACCGGCGCCGTGCGCTACACCGGCCCGACGATGAGCGGCTTCACCATCCAGAACACGCCCATGCTGGCGCCCGATGGAACCATCTACGTCTCGCGCACGCAGAACAACGTGCTGACGGACTTCTTCTACTCCTTCACCGACACCGGCGCGGCCGTCGTGCAGAACTGGTCCGTGCCCGCGGGCTGGTCCACCAGCAGCGAATTCGCCGTGGCCGCCGACGGCAGCCCGTACATGCTGGGCCCGGGCAAGGTGCTGCAGCGGCTGGACCCGGCCACGGGCGCGGTGACGGCCACGTCGGTGCCGCTCTCGCTGCTGAACGGCAACATCACGCCGCGCCTCGCAGTGGACGCCGCGGGCCGCGTGTACGCCGGCAACGGCGGCTTCAGCGATGGCGCCGTGTCCTGCTTCACGCCCGACCTCGACCTCCTCTGGTCCGTGGCGGTGCCGTCGATCAACATCGGCGGGCCGTGCCTGGCGCAGGACGGCACGCTGCTGGTGGCCGGCGTCGGCACGGACGTGCGCGCGTACCGCAGCGGCCTGCCGTGGGCCGACGTGCAGCAGGGCCTTGCCGGCGGGGCGTTGTTGCCGCCCGAGCTGTCGGGCGAGGGCACGCTGGTGCCGGGCACGCCGATGGCGCTCGTGCTGGCCGAGGCGGCGCCGTCCGCGCCCACGTTCCTGGTCGTCGGCTTCTCGCAACTGGGCGCGCCGTTCAAGGGCGGCACGCTGGTGCCCGCCGCCGATCTGCTGGCCGGACCCTTCCTCACGGACGCGCTGGGCGCGCTGGCGCTGGGCGGCCCGTGGCCCTTCGGTCTGCCGAGCGGCGCCAACCTGTGGTTGCAGGCCTGGGTGACCGACGCCGGCGGACCGCAAGGCTTCGCGGCCTCGGGCGCGCTGAAGCTGACGGCGCCGTAGTCCCTGGTGCCGCGCGCGTGCCGCGAGTCGCTCGCGGGCGGAAGCGCCGCTCCGGTCCATGACACGTCCTCGCTGCTGTGCCGCCTGCGGCGGCGTCGTCATTCACCCCAGGCCTGCCCGCAGCTCCCGCGTGTGGGGAAAGGTTCCCTCGCGGAGTCGGTGGCGGCGCCGTCATCGGACGCCGCTGGGCGGCCTCCGAGGCTGCGTGACCGCCTGTGCGCACCGAGGCGCGGCGTCGGCCCACGCAGCTCGCGGAGCCCGTGATCAACGTTCCCGGCGAGCGCGCTCCGGTGGCGCCGCTCAGCGGCGCCTCCTGGGCCCGTGATCACGGCGGAGCCGGTCCTGGTTGTGCGCGGGAGCTTCGGCGGCCGCGAGCCGAGCTGCCCGCGCCCGGGCCGAGCAGCGGCCGCCGAAGCGAACTCGCGGCGCTGCCCCAGAGCACCCGAGAGCCTGGGCCGCACGCAGTGGAGGCCCTGAAAAGCGAGGACCGGCGGCGGGACGACTCGCCGCCGGCTTCGAGTCAGCGCTCGTGTTGCGCCCATTCGGCGCCGCCGGAGTCCCGCCGCCGGTCCTCGCTTTTCAGGGCCGGAACGTCCCCCTCGGTCACTGCCCCATGCTGACCGGCTTCGCCGGCGCCGCCGCCATGTGCCGCACGTAGTGCTGCTGCGCGCGCACGTGCTCGGCCCAGTCCTTGACGAAGGCGTTGTACCTGCCGTCCTTCAGCTCGCCGTAGAAGCTGGGCATCTTGGTGCCCGGCTGGCTGGCCTGCGGGTCCTTGAGCCAGTCGTGGACCCAGGTGCCCTTGAGGCGGGCGGCTGCCAGCGACAGGTCCGGGCCCCAGTTGGACATGTCCGGGTTGCTGGGCACCTGCGTGCCGGCCGGGTGGCACGAGTTGCACTGGTTCCTGTTGAACAGCTCCTGGCCGCGCGTGAGCAGCGCGTCGTCCACCAGCGCGTCCTTGTCGGCCTCGAAGGGCCACGGCTGGCCGGCCTGCAGCGCGAACCAGCGCGTGAGGTCCATGGCCTGCTGCTCGCTGAAGCCGAAGGTGGGCATGCGCACGTTGACGTGCGTGCGCACGACGTACGGCCGCAGCATGAACTCGAACAGCCAGCTCGGGTTCACCTTGGCGCCTTCGTTGCGCAGGACGGGCGGGCGCATGGCGGGCGTCTCGATGAAGGCGCCGATCTGGCCCTCGCCCGCGCCATAGGCCAGCAGCGGATCCAGCGGCGGGTGGGCCGCGAAGAACTCGAGCGTGTCGGCGTCCTCCTCCTCCCACGGGTCGTAGACCTCGTCCTTGAGCCAGGCGCCGGCGGCCAGCACCTCGCGCTTGCCGCCCTCGCCCGCGGCGCGCACGGGCGCCGCCATCCAGAAGTTGCCGTAGACCGACTCGTCGTCCAGCGCCACCGGCGCCGACAGCAGGCCCGCCTGGTGGCAGCCGGTGCAGTTGCGCTCGGTCATCAGGCGGCTGGCGCGCTCGGCCACCTGCTCGTCGGCGGCGAGCTGGCGCTTCATGGTCGGGTCAATGCCGTCCTCGCGCAGGCTCATCAGGAACTGCGTGACCAGCTCCACCTCGACGTCGCTGAGGTGGAAGTTGGGCATCTTGAGCTTGTCGCCCGGGAGCTTGAGCTTCTGCTCGTAGCGCACGACCGCGCCATGCGCACCGGCGTGGCCGGCATCGTGCTCGCCGCCGCCGTCGGCCGCGGCCACGATGGGCATGCGGTCGAAGACGCGCGGATCGTGCAGCTTGTGCCGGAAGAAGTCGTGGCGCGTGAAGGGGATGGCCTGCGGGTTGTGCACCGAGGCCTCGAAGCCGAAGTCGAACTTGGAGAGCTCCTTGAGGCCCTCCTTGGTCAGCTCGGTGCCGACGCCCATGTCGGCCTCGTGGCCGGGCACCACGTGGCAGCCGCTGCAGCCGTTGCGCGCGAACAGCTTGAGGCCCACGAGCTGCTCGACCGCCGCCGAGCCGCCCGCCTTGCGCAGCCGGTCCAGCTCCCTGCGTCCCAGCGCCTCGCCCGCCGCAGCGGACAGGTACTCCAGCGCGACCGCGTCGAGGATGGCGTCGTCGGCCCGCGGCTGCGGGCGCGCCTCCCACGCGGCGTCGCGGCCGGCCAGCAGGTACGAGGTGATGTTCCAGGCTTCCTCGTCGGTCAGCCGCAGGTCGGGCATGACCGTCTCGGGCCAGTAGGCGGTCGGGTTGCGGATCCAGTCGTACAGCCAGGCGGCGTTGACCTTGCTGCCCACCGCCGACAGGTCGGGGCCGTGGCGCGACTGCACCAGGTCCTCGCGCTCCAGCGAGTGGCAGCCGAGGCAGCCGCGCTCGGCGAAGAGCTGCTTGCCGGCCGCCGGGTCGCCCGTGACCGCGGGCGGCCTGGCCGGCTGGTAGCCGCTGGCCTGCAGGCCCTGGCGGCTGCGCTCGAAGACGTAGGCGACGATCGCGCGCGCCTCGACCTCGTTGCGCGCGCGCCAGTCGGGCACCCAGCGGTCGCCGGCGTTGTCCCAGGCCTTGCCGTCGTCGCGCACCTCGACCAGGCCCGCGGCGATCGGCTTGCCGGGCACGCCGCCGGAGTTGCTCTGGTTGAAGAAGTGCGGCATGCGCGTCGTGGGGCGGAAGGCCTTGGGAGCCATGACCCACTTGCGCGCCCAGTCCTCGCTGGTCTTCTGCGCCAGGTTGGTCAGGTCCGGGCCCGGCTTGCGCAGGTGCTCGAAGCCCGCGATCTTGTGGCAGCCGTAGCAGCCCAGGTCCTCGACCAGCGCGCGGCTGTCGTTGTACTCGGGCACGCCCTGGATGCGGTCGGTCGCGTCGTGGCACTGGAAGCACGAGCTGTACAGCTTGTCCGTGGGCACCATGGGGAAGTCCCAGTAGTGCCGGTGGCTGTCGTAGCCGTATTCCTGCTCCCAGCGCGCCTGCTTCTGCTGCGCCGTCTCGCCGGCGTCGGCGCTGGGCACGTGGAAGGTGCGCGGGAACTCGACCGCCTGGCCGCGGCCCTGGTGGCACACCGTGCAGCCGAAGCTGCCCTTGGGGTGCGGGCTCGCGTCGGACACGAACAGGTCCAGGCGCGGGTGCGCGGCGAAGACGCGCTTGCCCGGCTCGTCCCACTCGGCGCCGCCGAAGGCCGGGTCGTCGATGCCCGCGTGGCACGTGGTGCAGCGGTCGATCTTGCCCACGTACATGAAGTTGTAGTTGTCCTTCAGCTTCTCCAGCACGATCTGGTCGATCTTCAGCGAGGGCGCCAGCATGTCGGCGATGGGCGCGTTGCGGATCAGGTCGTTGAAGACGTTGTGCCCGATCTTCTCCAGGCGCGCGGCGGCCATGTCGCGCGACTCGGTCAGCGCGGCGAGGTCCTTGGAGACCTGCGTCGCGCGCGCCGTCAGCGCGGCCATCTCGGACTTCTTGGCCTCGCGCGCGGCGAAGGCGGCGTCGGAATCGGCCTGCAGCGCGGCCAGGTTGGCCGTCACCGCGTCCATCCGGGCGTCGGAGGCGGCCAGCTTGGCGGCATCGCCACCGTGCTGCACGCGCAGCTCCTCGAAGTTGTAGCGCAGCGCGTCGAACTCGGACTTGGCGAACTTGTGCGCCTGCTCGGCCAGGAACAGCCGGCCGTCCAGCTCCTCCCACTCGGCCTGCAGGCGCTCGAGGTCGGAGCGGCGCGCGGCCACCTCGGCCTCCGCCGCACGCGCCTCGCCATCCAGGCGGTCCAGTTCGGCGCGGTCGATGGCGGATTCGGCCTGCGCGACCGCGGCCTGCGCGCCCCGGATCTTCTCGTCGCGGAACTCGGACTGGAAGCCCTTCCAGTCGCGCACCCAGTCGTGCTGCAGCATCAGGACCACGGTGACCGTCAGCGCCGCGCTGCCGATCGCGAACCAGCGCGCCAGCGTGCCGGGGCCGTACAGGCGGTCGTCGCCGAAGCTGGTGCGGTCTACGGGCTGCACGGGGAAGATCGCCTTGGCGGCGCCGGCCGCCTTGGCGGGCGCGGGCCTGGCCGCCGCCGCAGCAGCGGGCGCCGGCGCCGCGGGCGCGCCCTTGCCGGCCTCCATCCTGGCCTTGAGCGTCGCGATGCGCGCCGCCATGTCCGCGTCGCCGCCGGCCGCGGGGGCCGCCGCCGCGCCCGCGGGCGCCGGGCCCGCCGCCGCCGGGGCCGCGCCGCCCGCCGCACGCGCCTTGATGGCCGCGATGCGCGCCGCCATGTCGGTGCCGCCGCCGGCCGGAGCCGCACCGCCGGCGGCCGGGGCCGCCGGAGCCGCGGGCCCGGCAGCCTTGCCGCCGGTCATCTGGGCGCGGATGGCCGCCACGCGCGCGCGGAGATCATCGGGAACCTGGCTCATCGAATCGTTCCGTGGGAGTCGGCCTCGGGACAGCCGACGCGGGTCAGATGTTGAAGAAGAACTCCGGCATCGACACGAAGTACTTCAGGTTGAAGAACCAGCGCAGCAGCATCTTGATCGGCAGCGTGCCCATGAAGAGCAGCAGCATGACCATGACCGAGTAGCGCGCGAAGCCCAGCTGGTCGAAGAGCTTGCGCAGCACCGTCTTGGCCAGGATGCCGGGCAGCAGCACGAGGTAGCCGCCGAAGAGCAGCAGGCCGGGCGCCTCGCGCAGCAGCGGGTTGTCGGGCAGGCGCATGTCGAGCCCCTTGGCCCAGACGTACTCGCTCAGGTTGACGTTGACCAGCGGCTCGACCTTGTGCGGGTCCCAGTACTCGAAGGGGCCGAAGAAGTTCCAGTTGGGCCCGCGCAGGAAGGTGCCGAGGATGATCAGCGCCACCCACAGCACGAGGAAGCCGAACAGGAACATCGAGATCGCGAACTTGCGGTCCTTGAAGCAGTAGTAGCCGTTGCCCTTGGGGTTCGTGTCGATGTAGGGGATGGCCATCAGGCCGATGAGGATGAACGTGGGCAGGATGACGCCCGCGTACCACGGGTCGTAGTAGACCAGCATTTCCTGCAGCCCGAGGAAGTACCACGGCGCCTTGGCCGGGTTGGGCGCGCGCGTGCCCGAGGCCGGCTCCTCGATGGGCGCGTCGACCAGGATGCCCCAGGCGATGAAGGCCGCCGAGAGCAGCACCGTCACGATGAACTCGGAGAACACCAGGTCCGGCCAGACCAGCACCTTCCTGTTGCTGTCGGTCGCCTCCAGCGGCGGCTCGCCGCGCTCCATGCGCATGTCGTTCACCGCCGCCTGGCGCAGGCCCAGCCACAGGCAGCCCATGATCGAGAAGATCATGATGATGATGGGCATGTTGTCGCCCTTGCTGATGATCAGCAGGAAGTCGTGATCCTGCGCGGCGACGACCAGGAAGGCCGCCGTCAGCAGCGCGATGCAGCCCATCACCCTGGGCTTGGTGATGGTGCGCACGCGCGTCACCAGCAGGGCGAAGCCCAGCGTGGAGAGGGTGATGAAGATGGCCGGCGAGGCCAGCCAGTTGCAGACGTTCTTGAAGGTTTCCAACTCGCGCGGGCTCCCGTCAGCGGGTCACATCGGGCCGGAGATGCCGCCGTCCTTGCGGACGCGCCAGAAGTGCACGGCCATCAGCAGGCCGGCGATGAGCGGCACCGCCACGCAGTGCAGCACGTAGAAGCGCAGCAAGGCGCCCGCGCCCACGAAGCGCCCGGCCAGCAGGCCGAAGCGCACGTCGGAGGCGGGCGTCACCAGCGCCACGTCGTTGACCACCAGCAGGCTGGCGCCCGGGCCCTCGTGCCCGAGGAACGGCGAGGCGCGCGCCATGTTGCTGCCGACCGTGATGGCCCAGATGGCCAGCTGGTCCCACGGCAGCAGGTAGCCCGTGAAGGAAAGCAGCATGGTGAGCAGCAGCAGGATGACGCCGATGTTCCAGTTGAACTCGCGCGGCGGCTTGTAGCTGCCGGTCAGGAACACGCGCAGCATGTGCAGCCACACGGTCAGCACCATGGCGTGAGCGCCCCAGCGGTGCAGCTCGCGCATGATGCCCAGCGGCACGTGCTCGCGCAGCGCGATGATGTCGTTGTAGGCGTACTCGACCGTCGGGCGGTAGTAGAACATCAGCAGCACGCCCGTGATGGTCTCGAGCAGGAACAGGAAGAAGGTGATGCCGCCCATGCACCAGGTGAACGACAGCTTGATGCCCGACTTGCGCGCCTTCACCGGGTGCAGGTGCAGGAAGACGTTGCTCAGCGCCGCCAGCGCGCGGTTGCGCGGCGTGTCGGGGTAGCCGTGCCGGAAGATCGACTTCCAGATCTGCGTCTCGGCGATCTTGTCCTTCAGACCCAAGGGTGGCTCCTCTTTCTCGGCGCGGCCCGCGCGCTCAGACCTTCAGGAAGGACTCGTTCGCCTTCCACTGCTGCTTTTCCCACTGGTACTTCTGGCTCTTGTCCACCAGGATCTGCCCGTCGTCGGCCAGCACGATGCGGTAGCGCTCCAGCGGCCGCGGCGCCGGCCCCTCGAAGTTGATGCCCGACATGCGGAAGCCGCTGCCGTGGCAGGGGCACTTGAACTTCTGGTCCGCCGCCAGCCAGTTGGGGATGCACCCGAGGTGCGTGCAGGTGGTGGACAGCGCGTACATGCCCGCGGCGCCCGAGCGGTCGGACGCAGGATCGCTGGGCACGCGCACCAGCCACGTGCCGTGGGTGTCCTTGAAGCGCTCGTCCACGCCGTCGCCGAACTCGCGCAGCGTGCCCGCCTTGAAGCTGCTCGGCGGCTCGAAGAGCACGTTGGGGAACAGGAAGCGCACCATGCCCAGCACGCCGGCGCCGGCGCCGGTCGAGAACAGGATCCAGCCGGTGGCGACCGAGCCGAGGAAGCCTCGGCGCGTCGGGCCGCCCGCGCGCTGCGGGTTGTGCGCCGAGATCTGGCGCTGGCTGGCTTCGGAAGTGGCCATCAGGGGTTCTCCGTGGACTCGCCGCGGTCGTGCAGGGCGTTGATCGCGGCCGATCTTACTTTCAGCGAGGGGTCGTCCGCCGCCAGCGCCCGCAGCAGCGGGGCGAGCGCCGGGTCGGGGCTCTTGGAAGCGGCGCGGCAAGCCTGGACCAGGAAGCCCTCGACCACGTTGGCGCGGCCGTTGGCGCGACTGGCCGCGTCCTGCAGCGCGGCGTCCGGGCCGTCGAGGCTGGGGTCGAGGTCGTAGCCGGCGCGCGACAGCAGCGCCGGCAGGCCGGGCGCGGCGCGCGGGTCGCCGGCGTCGGCCAGGGCCAGCACGGCGTTGCGCGCCAGCAGGCCGCTCCCGCTGACCAGCGCCCCGGCCACCGCGTCGGCGGCGGGCGCGCTGCCGTCCACGGCCAGGCGCGCCAGCGCGCCCAGGGCCAGGAAGCGCTCGCCGTCGTCGCCCGCGTCCAGCACGCCGGCCAAGGCCGGCAGTGCCGCCGCGTCGCGCATCTGGGCCAACGCCGACAGCCCAGCCAGGCGCACCGAGCGGTCCTCGTCCGCCAGCGCCTCCTGCGCGATGGCGGCCAGCTCGGGCGCACGCTTCCACGCGAACACCTGCAGCAGGTAGTGGCGCGTGCGGGCCGTCTGCTCGCGCGCCTCGGCCGTGTCGCCCTGCGGGCCGGCGTAGCGGGTCCAGAGCGCGGCCAGCTCGGCCGCCGGGACCTCGTCCAGCGCCAGCGAGCCACGACGCAGGCCGTCGGCCAGGGTGTGCATGGCCTGCCAGCGGCCGTGCGGCCCGGCCGCCAGGTGGATGTCGTCCAGCACCGCGCGCACGTCGTCCGGCGTGCCGCCCATGAGCAGCCGCAGGCCCAGCCAGGCGGCCGTCAGCGTGGCCACGAGGATCAGCGGGAAGACGAAGAACTGCGGCAACACGCCGAGGAAGCTGCCGGGGACGTGCTGCCCCGGCTCCTCGTCCAGCGGCACGCCCGGAAGCTGCGGGGGCGGGCCCGACGACTCGAAGGGCGAGTCGCCGGCGCGGGAGCTGTCGGAGGTGGCAGGCTCGCGGGTCGCGGGGGCCAAAGGGAGAAGTTTCCGGTGACGGGCGGAGTCGGCGGGGAGTTTACGGAAAGGCCCCCCGGTCTTGGAACCCTGTGCTTGCGGGCGGCGGGAGGGGGTCGCGTTGCGAAGGGATCGCAGGGGCGGCGGCGGCCTCCAAGCCGAACGCCCGCAGCCGGCTTTCCCCGTGCGCGCGAGCCCGCCGCAACGGTTCCACGAGACGCAAGGTGCGAAGGATGCCAGACAAGGTCATCGTACTTGGCCTTCCACCGCTGGCAGGTCGTCCTGCTGATCCCGTGCCGCCGGCACAGCTCGCCGAAGGGCGCGCCGGCGTTGCCTTCTCTCAGGATCGTGATGATCTGCTCTTCGGTGTGGCGTCGCTTCGGCTACGAACGCTCCGGGGGTTGCGCCGCGAGAGTCCCACATCAACGGGACCGGTTTCCGGGGACAGGGTCTGCGCGCTGCGCCTGGCCGCGCGACGTGCGCGGGCCTTGTCGTGGCGGCGCGACGGCGCAGGACAGGGTCCTCGGACCCGCTTCCACAGCCGGGTGCGCTCGCCTTGACGTCCCTCGGGGACCGCGTAGAGTGCGCGCACCTCGGGCGGCGGCGGGCCCGCGGACCCCCGGCCGGAGTCGCCTCCATGCCCGCACCTGCTTCGTCGTCGCGCGGCGCCGTCGCCCTCGCGGTCTTGTGGCTCGCGGCGCCGCTCGCGGCGCAGACCGCCTCGCTTTATCCGGGCCAGCAGTGGCCGGCGGGCGGGTCCCCGCGCGCCGTCGCCGCCGGCCACCTGAACGCCGACGGGCTCGTCGACATCGTCACCGCCCCCAGCTCTTCGATCGCCGTGCTGCTCGCCACGTCGCCGGGCGCTTTCGCGGCGCCCGTGAACCATCCGGCCGGTGGTTCCGTGCGCGAGGTCGCGCTCGCGGACCTCGACCTCGACGGCGACCTCGACGCCATCGCCGCGGTCTTCCTCCCCTCCGGCCTGAGCGTGTTCTTCGGCAACGGTCTCGGCGGCTTCGGCGCTCCTGCGTTCCAGCCGGCCCTGCTGGGCGGGCAGGTCCATGGCGTGTGCGCGGCCGACCTGGACGACGACGGCGACATCGACCTGGCCTGCACGAACGCGGCCGCCAGCCTCATGTCGGTGTTCTTCAACATCGGCGGCGGCTTCTTCGGCCCGGCGGTGCACCACCTCACCGACACGCGGCCGCTCAAGGTGCGCGCGGCCGACCTGGACGGCGACGCCGTCGTGGACCTCGTGACCGTCAACGAGTTCGGCCAGACGCTCTCGGTCTTCTTCGGCCTCGGCGCGGGATTCTTCGCGCCGCACGTGCTGCACGGCCTGGTCGACTCGGCGCCGCGGGACGTCCGGCTCGCGGACCTGGACGGCGACCTCGTCCCCGACTACGCCGTGGCCGGCGTCAGCTCGAACAGCGTGCAGGTGTTGCTCAACGACGGAGCGGGCGGCGTCGCCGGCGGCTCGAGCCTCAACGCCGGGAGTTACCCCGAGAGCCTCGCGGCCGCGGACGTGGACCTCGACGGGCTGGCCGACCTCGTGGCCGGGAACGGGAACTCCCACGACCTCTCGGTGTTCTTCGGGACCGGCGGCGGAGCCTTCCCGCCCGCGTTGCGCGTGCCCGCGGCCGGCAGCCCGGTGGGCCTCGCCATCGCCGACACCGACGGCGACGGCCTGCCGGAGCTCCTCGCGGCCTGCCAGGACGCCAACCGCGTCACCACCGCGCGCAACCTGGGCGGCTCCGCCTTCGCGGCGCCGGTCAGCGTGCCCATGGGCGACGGCCAGGCCTGCGTCGCGGCGGGCGACATCACCGGCGACGGCAAGCCCGACCTCGTCGGCGTGGCGACCCTGGGCGTGCTCGTCTCGTGGCCCGGCGACGGCGCGGGCGGTTTCCCGTCGCCCGGAACCGTCGTGACGTGCGCCGGCTCGACGCGCGTGGCGCTCGGCGACGTCAACGGCGACTCGAAGGTCGATGCCGCCATCGCCTGCTCCACCGGCGCGAACGTCGCGCTGCACCTGGGCAGCGGCACGGGCCTGTTCGGTGCGACGGCGCTCGTCGGCACCGGCTCGACGTGCAACGACCTCGCCGTGGCCGACCTGAACCTCGACGGCCGGGCCGACGTCGTCAGCGCCAATTCCGGCGGCACCTCCACCGTCCTCCTCGGCGCCGGCACCGGATTCGTCGCGGCGCCGGCGGTGGTGCACGCGCCCGGAACCCTCCCCAAGGGCGTGGCGCTGGGCGACCTGGATGGCGATTCGCGGCCCGACCTCGTCGTGAGCTGCGCCGGCGTCTTCGGGCTCTCGGTCGCGACGGGCGACGGGCTCGGCGGCTTCGCGGCGCCGGGGCTGGTGCCCCTGGTCGACGAGTGCTGGTCCGTCGCGCTCGGCGACGTCGACGGCGACGGGGACCTGGACGTGGCCACGGCGGCGGTGGGGACAGCCCGCGTCCACGTGCTCGCCGGCGACGGCGCGGGCGGCCTCGGCGCGCCCGTGGACTTCCCGGTGAACATCGCGCCGATGCGGGTGCTCCTGCGCGACGTGAACGCGGACGCGCGGCTCGACATCGTCACCGCGAACGCGAACGCCTCGAACGTTTCGGTGTGCCTGGGCAACGGCACGGGCGCCTTCTGGCCGGAGATCAGCTACACCAGCGGCCAGAACGCGCTGGACGTCGCCGCGGCCGACTTCGATCTCGACGGGCTGCTGGACCTCGCCACCGCCAACGCCATCGTCAACGGCGCGAGCGTGATGTTCAACAGCTCCGGGATCGCCGGCGTCTGGACCAATCTGCGCGACGGGCTGGCCGGCGTCTCGGGCGTGCCGCTGCTGACCGGCACGGGCACGCTGCTCGGCGGCTCGAGCGTGACGCTGACCCTCGTCAACGCCGCGCCGTCCGCCAGCTGCTTCCTGCTGATCGGCTACGCGCCGCTGCTGGCGCCCTTCGCCGGGGGCATCATCGTGCCGGACTTCCTCACGGCGCCGGGAACGCTGCTGCCGTTGGTCACGTCGGCGACGGGCGACGTCGTGCTCGGCAGCACCTGGCCCTTCGGCGTGCCGCCCGGCTTCGCCTTCTACACGCAGGACTGGGTCGACGATGCGTCCGGACCCATGGGCTGGGCGGCCAGCAACGGCCTGCTCGGGGTCACGCCGTAGGCGGTCGGCGGAGCGAGCTGCAGGACGCGTGCCATGCCGCCCGTGGCCATGCCGGGATTCCCATGAACAGCTCGCGCACGCACTTGGTTGGCGGGGAGCGCGGGGAAGCGGAACGCGGACCGGCGGCGCGGGGTGGGAGTGCTTGTTTGTCCTATGCCCATGCCCTCGTAGGCCTCGTCGGTCGTCGTGTACTGGACCTGCAGGAGCTCCCGTGGCGCGAGCCCGTCGGTGGGCCTCGCGCCGGCAATCCCCCAGAGCAGCACCGGCAGCAGCAGGCCCAGCCAGCCGATGAGCTGCCGATGACCGTGACTCGAGAGGTCGTCAGGCTCGCGGGCATGAACAAGCGGCTCGAGTGCACGCACGGCGCGGCCCGAAGCTGACGACATCAGATCCACTCCAGCAGGACGAGGCCGTGTACCACGACCACCCCCAGGAAAACGGTCACCGCGATCCTGCGCGTCCACGCCGAGCGCCACGCCACTTGCAGCGCGAGTCGGATCGAGCCCTCCGATGCCGGCGAGCTCCTGACGACCGGGACGAGCTCGGGGGCGTACCACGCGAGCAGGCACAGGTCGAGGCCGAGCAGGATCGCGCCAGCGAGGATGGACGGCAGGTCGAAGGGAAGAGAGAGCAGGACGACCAGGATGTTGGCGTAGATCGGCAGGCACATGAGTGCGCCGAGGAGCGCCGTCCGCCGGAAAAACAGGAGCGCTCCCGCGACGACCTGGCACAGGCCCAGGAAGCGCCAGTAGTACCCCGTCGCGTGCAGGGCCGTGAAGAACGGGCGCAGCCCGGGATCGTCCGCTGCGCGCATGAACGGCTCGCCCAGCAGCTTCACCGCGCCGGGCCAAATGAAGATGACCGCGAGGAGCCAGCGGGTCGCCTTGATCCATCCGCGCAGCGCCGGACGGGCGCGCGCCGCCTCGATGCTCAGGAGGAGGTTCACCGCATCCACCCCTTTCTCGGCTCGGAACAGGGCATAGGCCAAACAAGCACCCCCACCCCGCCCCTCCCCGCCGCGTGACGTCGCCCGAAACTTCTCAT
>Ga0247727_10006033_pt1 | contig 24060 bp, 20 predicted proteins | sample WisWelCaveWW1625_FD_202498 | JGI IMG/M metagenome (GOLD analysis project Ga0247727, IMG submission 202498) | Biofilm microbial communities from Wishing Well Cave, Virginia, United States - WW16-25 | ecosystem: Environmental > Aquatic > Deep subsurface > Groundwater > Cave microbial mat | place... | reverse complement strand
TGAGCGTCCTGCGCACGACGCAGCAGCAGGGCCGCCTCGTCCTCGAAGTCGTCGCTGCCATCCTCCGCGATCCGATCCCTCGCCCGCACCTCTCACCCGGTCGGTAAACAGATACCTTCGGGCTAACATGCGCCGCCATGGGCCTGGGCCTCGTCGTGCTCGCCGCCGGTGTCGGCAGCCGCTACGGCGGCCCCAAGCAGATCGACCGGGTGGGCCCGGGCGGCGGCACGCTCGTCGACTACGCCGCCTACGACGCGCGCCGCGCCGGCTTCGAGCACACGATCCTGGTCGTGCGCGAGGGCCACGAGGCCGACGTGCGCGAAGCGGTCGGCGACCGCATCGCGCGCGAGATGCGGCTCGACTACGCGGTCCAGACGGTCGGGCTGCCCTCGGGCTTCGCCGCGCCTCAGGGTCGCAGCAAGCCGTGGGGCACCGGGCACGCGGCGCTCGCGGCGGCGAAGCAGCTCGACGGGCCCTTCGCCGTGGTCAACGCCGACGACTTCTACGGCGCCTCGAGCTACCGGATCCTGGCCGAACACCTGCGCCGCCCGGCGTCCGGGCCGCTCACGGAGCTCGCACTCGTGGGCTTTCCGCTCCTCGCGACCCTCAGCCCGGATGGGCCGGTGAGCCGCGCCGTCTGCGAGGTGGACGCGAGCGGCTTCCTCACGACGATCCGCGAGATGCTGAAGGTCGAGCGCGACGGCGAGAACGCGCGCGGCCTCGATGACGCAGGCGCGTGGCGACCGCTTTCGAGCGACACGCCCGTCTCGCTCAACTTCTGGGGCTTCACGCCCGACGTGCTCCAAGCACTCGCGCAGGGCTTCGAGCGCTTCCTGGCCACGAACGCCGCGAGCCCGAGCGCCGAGTACTACCTGCCGGCGGCGGTTCAGTCGCTCGTCGACGCGCGCCACGCGCGCGTGCGCGTGCTGGGCGGGGGCGGGCCCTGGGCCGGCCTCACCCACCCGGGCGACCGCCCGCGCCTGGTCGGGCTGCTGCGTGCTCTGACGGACGCGGGCGAGTACCCGGTGGACCTCTGGGCGCGAGCCGGAGCCCGATTCACTCGGGCGTAGCTAAATATGCCGAGCTAGAAAAGCGGGAACGTCCGCGGCGGCGAGCGGCGGGCTCAGCAGGTAGCCCTGTAGGCCGCTGCAGCCCTTCGACTCCAGGAACGCGCGCTGCGCCTCGGTCTCGACGCCTTCGGCGACCACCTCGAGCCCGAGGCTGTGGCCGAGAGCCAGGATCGCCTCGACTTGCGTGGCCTGCTCCGCTCCCGAAGGCAGCTCGGCCACCAGCGAGCGGTCGATCTTCAGGCGGCGGAAGCCAAGGTCGCGGATCCGGCGGATCGAGAAGTAACCGGTGCCGAAGTCGTCGAGCGCGAGCTGCACGCCGAGGCGACGGAGCTGGCGCAGCCGCTCCGTGACCTCCTCGCCCTCGGTCATCACCGCCGCCTCGGTGAGGTCCAGCTCGAGACGCGAGGCCTCGAGCGAGCTCGCCTCGAGTGCGGCGCGCACGGACTCGACCAGGTTGGGCTGGAGGAACTGGCGCGCCGAGAGGTTCACGACCACGCGCACGTCGCGCTCTGCGAGCGAGGCCGCGAAGCGCGTGGCTCCACGCAGCACGCCGGCGCCGATCGGCAGCAACAGCCCGCTCTCCTCGGCCTGCGCGATGAACGACGCCGGGGCCACGAGCCCGAGCTTCGGGTGGCGCCAACGCAGGAGCGCCTCGAGCGAGGGCGCCTCGTCCTTGTGCAGCACCGGCAGGTACACGATCTCGAACTCCTCCCGCTCGAGCGCGCTCCTCAGGCTGTCGAGCAGCAGCATGCGCTCCAGCGCACGCTCGCTGATCTCGGCGGTGAAGAAACGGTAGCTGTTCTTGCCCTCCTGCTTGGCGCGGTACATCGCGAGGTCGGCGTTGCGCAACAGCGTGTCCGCGTCGGTGCCGTCCTCGGGGTAGACGCTGATGCCGGCGCTCGCGCTGAGCGTCACGTCGTGGTCGTCGGTGCGGCAGGGCCGCGCCAGGCGGTCGAGCAAGCCGCGCGCGACGAGCGCCGCGTCGTCGGCGCGCGCCAGGTTCTGCACCAGCACCGTGAACTCGTCGCCGCCGATGCGCGCCACCAGGTCGGAGCTTCGGGTGCCGGCCCGCAGCCGCTCGGCCATCGTCTGCAGCACGATGTCGCCGGCGGCATGTCCCAGGCCGTCGTTGACCGCCTTGAAGCCGTCGAGGTCGAGGAACACGAGCGCGCTGCGGGTGCGCTGGCGACCGGCGCGCGAGAGCGTGCGTTCGAGCGTGTCGAGAAAAAACGAGCGGTTTGGCAGCCCGGTCAGGCTGTCGTAGCGCGCGAAGCGCTGCAGGTCGGCCTCGGCCCGCTGCCGCTTCAGGAACAGCGCGAGCAGGCTCGCGACGTCGGCGAGCGCCGTGACCCAGTCGAGCTCGCGCTCGCGCGCCCGCTCGCAGCGCACTTCCAGCACGCCGAGCACGCTGCCCCCGGCGCGCACCGGCACGGCGAGCTCGACGCCCGTGCCGGAGCCGGGCGGCCCCTCCCAGACCGCCGCGCCCTCCTCGAGGCAGTGGCGGGCGAGAGCGTCGGCCGCCGTGCCCGGGGCGAAGACGTGCACGCCACCCGAAGAGGTGCCGCCCAGCGTGAGCGCCTTCGGGTCGCCCTCCAGCAGCCACAGCCGCGCCTCGTTGCATGCGAGGCCATGGACGAGCGCGTCGAGCACGGCCGGCGCGGCCTCCACCAGTGACAGCGAGGCGGTGAGCGCCTGGGTCGCGCGCTGACGGGCGACTGACAGCCGCTCTCCGCGCCGCCTTTCGCTCAGGTCGCGGATGTAAGCGGAGAGGATCACGCGGCCCTTCACGTATGCGGGAACCACCACCACCTCGACCGGGACCAGCGTGCCGTCCGAGCGCATCGCGGTCGCCTCGCGGCGGCGGCCGAGGTCGTGGCTCTCGCCGGTCACTACGAACTCACGCAGCCGCTTGCGCATCTCGTCGCGCAGGTTCGGCGGGACGATCGCGTCGGCCACCTCGCGGCCGAGCACCTCCGAGCGGCTGTAGCCGAACAGCCGGCGCGCCGCGGCATTGAACTCGATGATGCGCCCCTCGTGGTCGGCCGTCAGGATGCAATCGAGCGCCGAGTCGAGGATCAGCGCCTTCCTGATCTCGCTCGCGCGCAGCTCCTCCTCCCACTCGCGCGTCTCGCCGAAGGGACGCAGGGTGAGCGCGAGCGCCGGGGCCCCCGGCCGTTCGGGCGTCGGCTCCGCGTCCACGAAGCTCGCGATCCGCTCGCGCGCGTCCCCGCGGTAGACGAGGAACTCGACTCCGACCCGGAACAGCTCCTGCTCCTCACCGGCCAGGCGGACCACCTGACCGACCACGGCCACGGGGGCCGGATCGCCCGGGAGGCTGAAGCTCAAGCCGACCTTGGACCCGAGCTCGAGGTGCCGCGTGGTCTCGAGTAGCACGCCGCGCGCTCCGATGTTGACGACCGCGCCCTCGTCCTCGTCGGCGTCGCTCACGAAGCGCGACCAGTCGCGCAGCCGCACCGGGATTCGGTGACCCCGGCGGGCGGGCACGCTCAGCAGCTCCTCGAGCCTGCGGTCCCACAGGAAGGGGTCGATCGGGACCGGGATCACGACGTTGACACCGGCGCGTCGGAGCTCGATCTCGGCGTCCGGCCGCGTCGTGCGCGAGAGCACGACGATCGCGGTCGGGCGGGTGCCCTCGTTCTCCCGCAGCTGCTGCGCCAGCGCAATCGCCTCGGGAGGCGGCAGGTCGACGATCACCATGTGGGGCTTCATCCGCTCGGCGGCCTCCAGCACATCCGCGGCGGAGACCACGTGGCCGCGGTCGATGTCCGGGCGCCCGAGCACCGTCGGGGAGAGCTCCCCGGACAGGCTGTCAGGGCCGACGATGAGGACCTTCAGCACCGCGCTGGGAAGTCTAGCGGCGCTTTCCCCGCGCGTCGAGCCCTCGCCGTCGCTTGGGCCCGTGAGAAATGACACAGCGCCTGCCTCGTCGGACGCCGCTATCCAGCTTCCGTGCACGACGCGCGCGGCCCAGCGCACAATCGCGCCTGTTGGTGAGAGGGCTCACCGCCACGGGCGCGCCGGACGTCTAGCGTGTACGCAACCGGGCCGATGCGCCCGGGAGACCTCCTGCTCAGAGCAAACCCGGGGCGACCCGGGGGCGCAGAGCCCCGGGGCCCTCATCCGGGGGCCAGCCGAGCCGCCAGGAGCCCAAGAGGCAGGGGCCCGGCGACCCGAGGGTCGGTCGGATCCCTAGGAGGCCAGTGTCATGCGTCGCATGAGCTTCGTGTATCTGTTCTTCGCCGGCCTGGCCGGCGTGATGGCGTCAGGCTGCGGCGGCTCGGCCGCCTTGACCGCGCCGGACGAGCCGGTCGTCGCGGTCGGAGCGTCCGTGCTTCACGGCGCGGTCCTCGCGCCGGGCCTATCGAGCTCCTCCGCGGCACCCGGCGTCAGCGCACAGTCCGGCGGCGGTGGCTGGGTGGTGAGCGTGGCAGGCACGCCGCTCACGAGCGAGCTCGACCAGGATGGCCGCTTCGTCCTCAGCAAGGTGCCCTCTGGATCGGTGACGGTAAAGATCGAGGGCCCCGGAGTGAGCGCCCAAGTGGCGGTGAGCGGGCTCTTGGACGGGCAGGTGACGTCGGTCGAGATCCGTGTCTCGGGAGGCAGCGCGGCGCTCACCACGCCTGCCAAGTGCACGCCGACCGCCGAGACGTACTTCTCGGGCAGCCTGGACCAGCTGTCGGGCACGCAGCTCGTCGTGGCCGGGCGCAGCGTGGACGCCAGCAAGATCCAGAAGGTGTGGCGGGGCGCGCGGCGGATCCAGCTCTCCGAGCTGGCGAAGGGAGAGCTGGTCAAGGTCTGGGGCGTGCTGCGCGGCGACGCGGTCGTGGTGGCGGAGGAGATCCAGGCGCTGACCAACGGCGACGAGACGTGGGTCAAGCTCTCGGGGCGGGTTGAGTCCGTCAGCGCCGGGTTCATGCCCAACCCCACCCCGGCGCTCTACCCGACGATCGTGGTGAAGGGCACCGCGGTGAAGACCAGCGCCGAGACCAAGGTCTGGTGCACGGACGGGAGTGCCATGGCCGCGTCCGAGATCAAGGTCGGCCAGGCCGCCGAGGTCGAAGGCTGGAAGAAGGCGGACGGCTCGGTGCGCGCCGCCAAGATCTTGATCGCGCAGTAGGGGTTCTTTGGCCTGGGGGGTGCTGCGCCGCACCCCTCAGACCCCCCCGTCACTCCGCCGAAGCGACTGGCCAGGCAGTGGCCATCGTCTCCGCGGCGGACCGGGATCCCATGGGTCCACACACAAGATCGGCGACCCGCCATGGGAGCCCTCCGGTTCCGCCGCTACCCGTGGTTTCCGGCCGTATACTCGCGCGCATTCCAACCAGGGGGGGCCACGCCACGATGAATCGTCTGCTTTCGAGACTGGCCTGGGTCGTGGTGGCGCTCGCCGGCGCGGGCGGCCTTGGCGCGATCGCGCTGTCGCGCGGCGAGCCGGTGAACGGTGTCTTCTTCGTGGTGGCGGCCGGCGGTACCTACCTGGTCGCATACCGCTTCTACTCCGCGTTCATCGCCGCGCGCGTGCTCGCGCTCGACGCCACGCGCGCGACGCCGGCCGAGCGCCTCGATGACGGGCGTGACTTCGTGCCCACGAACCGCTGGGTCGTTCTCGGCCACCACTTCGCGGCGATCGCCGGCCCCGGCCCGCTCGTCGGTCCCACGCTCGCCGCCCAGTTCGGCTACCTGCCGGGCACGCTGTGGCTCGTGGCGGGCGCGGTGTTCGGCGGCTGCGTGCAGGATTTCGTGATCCTGTTCTTCTCGCTGCGCCGCGACGGGCGCTCGCTCGGCCAGATCGCGCGCGACGAGGTGGGGCGGCGTGCGGGACTGCTCGCGATGGTCTCGGTCCTCGCGATCATGGTGATCCTGCTCGCGGTGGTAGCGCTCGTGGTGGTGAACGCGCTCAAGCATTCGCCGTGGGGCGCCTTCACCCTGACGCTCACGATCCCGATCGCGCTGCTGATGGGCGTCTACATGCGCTACCTCCGGCCCGGGCGCGTGCTGGAGGCTTCGGCGATCGGCCTCGCGCTCCTGATGTTCGCGGTCGTGGCCGGCCAGTGGGTCGCCCAGTCACCGGCATGGGCGCCCGTGTTCACGCTCGGCGGACCCGCGCTCGCGCTCGCGGTGATCGCATACGGCTTCGCCGCCTCGGCGCTGCCGGTGTGGCTGCTGCTCGCGCCGCGTGACTACCTGTCGGCCTTCATCAAGGTCGGGGTCGTGCTCGCGCTCGCCGCCGGGATCCTGCTGGTCCGGCCCGAGGTCCGAATGCCGGCGCTCACCCGCTTCGTGGACGGCAGCGGCCCCGTCTTCGCGGGCGCCATCTTCCCCTTCTGCTTCATCACGATCGCCTGCGGCGCGATCTCGGGCTTCCACGCGCTGATCGCCTCCGGCACCACGCCGAAGCTGCTGATGCGCGAGAGCGACGCGCGCCTCGTGGGCTACGGCTCGATGCTGATGGAGTCGTTCGTGGGCGTCATGGCGATGGTCGCGGCCTGCGCGCTCGAGCCCGGCGTCTTCTTCGCGATCAACAGCCCGGCCGGGATCGTGGGGGCGACGGCAGATCAGGCCGCGGCGACGATCTCGGGCTGGGGCTTCCCGCTCGAGGCCGCGACGATGGAGCGCCTCGCCACGAGCGTCGGTGAGGAGACGCTGTGGAACCGCACGGGCGGCGCCCCCTCGCTGGCCGTGGGCATGGCGCACATCTTCAGCGGAACGATCGGCGGCGAGCGCCTGCTCGGGATCTGGTACCACTTCGCGATCATGTTCGAGGCGCTCTTCATCCTCACCGTTCTCGACGCCGGCACGCGCGTCGGGCGCTTCATGGTCCAGGAGCTGGCCGGGCGCTACCTGCCGGCGATCGCGCGCACCGGCTCGTGGACCAGCACGCTCGTCACCAGCGGCGTGATCGTGGGCGCCTGGGGCTACTTCCTGTACCAGGGCGTGCTCGACCCGCTCGGCGGCATCAACAGCCTGTGGCCGCTCTTCGGCATCGCCAACCAGATCCTGGCCTCGGTGGCGCTGGTGGTGGCCACCACGATCCTGATCAAGATGGGACGCACGCGCTACCTGTGGGTGACGCTCGTGCCGATGGCGTGGCTCGTCACGGTGACGCTCACGGGCGCTGGCCAGAAGCTCTTCCACGAGAACCCGCGCATCGGCTTTCTGTCGCAGGCGCGGGCGCTCGAAGCGCGCATCGCGGAGGGGGGCGTGCCCGAAGCGAAGCTGGCCGAGACGCGCCACGTGATCTTCAACAACCGGCTCAACGCGGGTGTCACCGCATTCTTCGCCCTGCTGGTCGTGCTGCTGCTCGCGGAGGCGGCCTTCGAGTGGTACCGCATCCTCACGGGCCGGCGGACGGCCACGCTCAGCGAGACGCCCTACGTCAGGACCCGCTGGGCGGAGGGAGAGTCATGAGTGCGCGAGTTCGAACGGCGTTGCGGGCGGTCTGGCGCTCGATCCGGGAATGGAGCGGGGACGCGGCCTACGAGACTTACCTCGCCCGCCCGGGCGAGGGCCCGAGACTCAGCCGCGAGGCCTTCTACCTGGACTCGCTGCGCCGCCGCTATCGCGGCCCCTCGCGCTGCTGCTGACTAGGGCAGGTCAATGGCGTACACGTCGTTCCCCGAGAGGCCGAAGGCGCTGCCGTCGAAGAAGAGGCTCCCAAGGAACGTGCCCTGCGTCGTCGAGCCCAGCAGCGTGGGCACGAACACGAACACATCCTCGTCCGCGCCCGAGATCCCGGTCACGGCGAACGAGCCCGTGGTGGACAAGTAGATCCTCTCCGCCGCGTCGACGGCGCCTGCATCGACGTCCTCGTCGCTCGACGTCAGCCCGACGTCGCTGCCGTCGAAGTAGAGCCTCCAGCTCCCGGCCGTCGTGGCGCCGAGGCTCGTGGGCGTGAACTCCAGCAGGTCCTCGTCGGCGGCCGACGACACACCGGTCACCGAGGGCGAGCCCGTGGTGGAGACGAGCAGCCGTCCGTCGGAGAGCCGCTCGATGGCGTCTATATCTTCGTCGCTCGACGTCAGCCCGACGTCGCTGCCGTCGAAGTACATCGAGAACGTCCCCGCCGTGTTCGACCCGAGCGACGTCGCAGTGAACTTCAAGACGTCCGAGTCGTCCATCGACACCCCGCCCACGGTCCCCGAGCTGGTGAACGACAGCAGAATCTCGGCCGGGCTCATGATCGTGAAGGCATCGATCGTGAAGCTGGAGAGGCCCACGTCCGAACCGTCGAAATAGAGGCTGAAGGCGCTGCCGTCGAACGCCAGGATGTCTTCGTTCGCCACGCTCAGGCCGCCGGGCAGGGTGGCGCTGCTGCCGAGCGACAGGTACAGCAGCACCGGCGGCCGGTCGGTCACCGTGACGGTGGTCGTGGCCAGGACCGAGACGTGGTCGTCCGTCACCCGCAGCGCAACCGTGTAGGCGCCGTCCAGGGCGTAGACGCGCTGCGCCGTGGCGCCCGTGGCCCCGACCTGGAAGTTGCCGTCGTAGTCGAAGTCCCATTCGAGCATCAGGGTGTCGGCGCCGGGATCGCTGGCCGTGCCGGTGAACGTGATCGGGGAGCCTTCGACTCCGGAGTACGGCCCGCCCGCCGACGCCGTCGGGGGCACGTTGTCGATCGTCGCGCTCGCGGCGCCCTGCCCCATGCCACCGCGTCCGTCGCTCACCGTGACCGTGACGGTGTAGACGCCGTCGTCGGCGTAGACGTGCGCGGCGGCGACGCTGTCGCCATCCTGGTTCACCGTGGCGGCCTGGACCGGCGATCCGTCACCCCAGGCGACCGTGGCCGTGTGCACGTCGCTCGCGTCGGGATCGCCGAAGGTTGCGGAAAGAGCGACGCTCGCGCCTTCCGCCCCACCGATATCGGGGGTCGGCGGAGCTGCCGTCGTGGTTGCCGAGCGTCGGCCACAGCACCGACTTTCGCAGCATCGTCGGGTACATGTTGAACACGGCGGCCTGGTACTCGCTGTCGTGCCGGAGCTGTAGGCGTTGTCGCCGAGCATCAGCCACAGGTCGGTGTGGCGGCCGCCGGTGAAGCTGTAGTACGCGTTGCGCACGGCCTGGGCGCTCGAGTCCGCGGTCCCGGAGTCGCCCAGCACCCAGACTCGCGTCGGCTTCGGCGTGCCGGGGGCAGGCGCGGTCAGGAAGAAATGGTTGGCGTCGTTGCCGGCCAGCGTCTGGGTCGTCGACCCGACCGAGTAGTAGTAGACCGTCCCGGCTGAGAGGCCCGTCACCGCCACCTCGTGCTCGGTCGTGGAGGCTGCGAGGTCGACGACGGAGCCGAGGCTGCCAGGGGCCGAGCCGTAGCTGACCCTGCTGTTCGTCGCCGTATCGGTGCGCCAGCGCACCACGATGCTCGTGTCGGTCCCGAGCTGCAGGTACGGGCCGCGTGTGACCGTGGCCGCCTGTGCGATGGGCGCGAGCGACATGACGACGAGCGCGGCTCTCACGAACGCGTTCCGGATCATGGGGACGCCTCCTTGTGCCCCGCCTCTTGCAGGCGGGCCAGACCGTCGTTCGCGCGCTTCGCGAGCCCGAGCGTCGCCCGCGTCTCACGTTGCCGGGAGCGCAGGGCGTCGAGGATCGCGCGCGCCTGGGCGAAGGCGATTCGGGCTTCGTCGCCGCGCCCCGCTTGCTCGAGGATCTCGGCTCGGCGCACGAGCCAGGGCTCCTGCCGTGGCGACTGTGCGGCCACCGCTTGCAGGCGCGAGCGCCTCGTCGTAGCGCGCGGAGGCGAGCTCGAGGTCGAGCGCATAGAGCTCGAGGCTCGCCAGCGGGCCCAGGCGTGCGATGCCTTCGTCGAGACCGCGAAGCGCTTCGCTCCGATGCCCGCCGGCTTTGACCAGGGCCTGCGCCCGCTCCAGGTAGTCGTCGGCCACGACCCGGCCACGTGCCTCACGCTCGCGGATCGCTCGCGTGTAGTCCCCCACCGCGGCGTCGGGTCGGCCGAGCTTCGAGAGCGTGCGGGCGCGCTCTGTCCGCGCGTCGGGGTCGTCGGGTCGTTGGTCGAGATACCGGTCCAGCGCGGCCTTGGCCTCTGCGAATCGCCCGGCGGCGGAGAGCGTCCGGCCGCGAGCCAGGTCGACTTCGACCTCGGCCGGATCGAGCCATGCCGCACGGTCGTAGTCCGAAAGAGCGGCTCGCGTGTCGCCGTCCTGGGCGTGGAGATCACCGCGGCGCAGGTAGAGGAAGGCGTCGCGCGGCTGCCGCTCGATTCGAAGCGTGAGGGCCGCGATCTGCTCGTGCAGCGGGCCGTGGGCGGAGACCAGTGGCGCCACGCCCAGCATGGAGCAAGCCGCGCAAAGGACCGCCCGCAACACCACCCGCGTGGGTGTCATGGAGCTTCCACCGCTTCGCCCTTCGACCCGATGCGGACGTTCAGGTCTAGCTCGCTGACGATCACCTCGGCCAGACCGAAGTGGCGGGCCATCTCGACGACCGCCTCATGACGTAGAGCGCCAACCCTCCCTGTTGCACTGGACTTTGCCCTGCTGTCAGACGGCAGTGTAGCGCGAGATCGAATCGTCAACCCGTGGCGGGTCGTCGAGCTTCTAGAATTGGAAACGCAGCCCCAGCCGGAACACGCGTGGAGCCAGCACCGTCTGGACGTTGTTCGCATTCGAGGCGTTCTGCCGCTCGACCCGGTCCAGCACGATCGCCTCGTTGAACACGTTGAAGGCGTCCAGGCTCGCGATCAGGCGCGTCTTGCCCATCCGGAAGGTCTTGTCGAGCCGCGCGTCCACCTGGCGGAAGCTCCCGTAGCGCTCCTCGCCGAAGGGCCGCACGAACACGTCGATCGTCCCGTAGCCGCCGGTGCGCGAGGGCGACAACACCACGCGGTTGAACGGGAAGCCGTCGCGCAGGTTCAGGAAGCCGGCCGCGCTGAAGCCGGCGGGCAGCTCGTACATCGCGGACAGCTTCGCCACCCAGCGCGCGTTGAGCGTGCCGGCTGCGTTGCCGTCCTGCTGGGCCACGTTGGTCGGGTCCTGGTAGTCCACGTCCGGCCCGCCCTCGTAGTGGCGGATCGTGGACTGCCAGTTGACGCTGCCGTTCATCAGCCACTTGTCGCTGAAGCGCTTGCGCGCGACCAGCTCCAGCGCGTGGTAGCGCCTATTGGTCCCCTGGTAGTTCCTGAGGATGGTCTCGGCCGGGCGCGTGAACGGGAGCTGCCAGTAGCTCACGCCGTAGCTCGGCTGGTCGCAGGTGGCGTTTCCGCACGCCGCCGTGAACGGCACCTCAACGAACTGCGAGCTCGTCAGGCCGACGCGGAAATCAGTGTTGGTGTTCGTGTAATGGCGGTAGATGTAGGTCAGGCTGACGCCGAAGTTGCGCGCCAGCTCGCGCTCGACGCCGAGGGTGAACTCGTCGGTGATGTCGTTCTCGAGCCCGGGATCGACCGTCGCGGGGCTCCTCACGGAGCTCGGGTTGGCCGGGTCGTAGTTCGTGCTGCTGGTCAGAAGCCGCGTCAGGTTCAGCTCTTCCCGCTGCACGAAGCGGTCGCCGTTGAGGTCGCTCCACGGGTAGCGCAGCGTCGTCTGGCCGGTGGGGCTGATCGTTCCCGCGGTGTAGATGCCGAGGCCGTAGTAGCGTGCCGCGTTGGCCTTCAGCACGGTCTTGCCGTTGCCGCCCACGTCCCACGTCACGCCCAGGCGTGGCGACAGGTTGGTGTAGCTGGCTCCCGAGTCGGCGCCCGAGAACGAGAGCGCGGGCAGCAGGTCGGGCAGGATCGGGTTGGCCGGCACGTTGGCATCGCGCGCCTCGTCGTCCTGATAGTCGAAGCGCAGGCCCAGGTTGAAGGTGAAGCGCCCGCGCCTGAAGGAGTCGTTGAGGTAGGCCGAGTACTCCCACAGCCCGCGGTTGGTGTGGCCGTCGCGCAGGATGTTGGCCTCGACCGGGAGCCCGCCACGGAAGCGGGCCGAGGCGCCGCCGCCGGTCTTCGTGATCGTCTGGTACGGCGTCGAACGCCAGCGCACGCCGAACTTGAGCGCGTGGTCGCCTCCGAGCAGCTCGGAGACGAGCGTGTTGCCGTCCACGCGGATCTCGCTCGTGGGCCGGATGTTGTCGGTGCGCGTGCCGGAGCGGCCGTTCATGCTGGTGAGCGTGTCGAAGGTGGGCTGGACCTCGGCGAGCGCGTCCTCGTGGAAGTCGAGCAGGAAGCCGCCGTCCACGTGCGACGCCTTCAGCGTCAGGCTGAGCCGGTTCGAGGCGATCCAATGGTGGTCGAAGAACGCCATGTAGCCCGGCGAGCTCTGGCGCACCGTCGACTCGGGCGGGGTCAGCGGTCCGGCCCCACGGGTGTTGCGGATCTTGTCGCCGAGGTTGTAGAGGAACGACGACTTGTGGCCGCGCGCCCACTGGTAGGTCAGCTTCGCGTTGAGGTTGGTCAGCTCCGTCAGGTCGGTCTCGAGGCAGTCGGCGCTGGTCGCGTCCGTGCAGCCCGGCTTCAGGAAGCCGAGCACGCCGACCTCGATCTCCGACTGGCTGTATCCGCCCCAGAACCACAGCTTGTCGCGCTTGATCGGCCCGCCCACCTCGAAGCCGTACTCGGCGATGTTCTGGATCGGGTTGCCCGACCCCGCGCCCTGGGCCTGCAGCTCCTTTGTCACGTTGCTCGACTGGAGCGCCTTGTCGACCAGATAGACGCGCGTCGAGCCGTGGAACGCGTTCCCGCCGCTCTTGGTCACGAAGTTGATCGCGATGCCTCCGGAGTCCTGCGAGGCGTCGTTGCCGCCGGTCGTGATCTGGATCTCCTCGAACGCGTCGAAGTCGTAGTAGCCGGGCGAGGAGTTGGCGGCCATGTCGGTGACCGTGGCGCCGTCCAGGTTCCACATCTGGTTGCGGTCGGAGCCGTGGGCGACGTAGTTCGACTGCTGCCCCGACCAGTTGCCGCCGACGTTCTGCCGGTCCATGACCATGCCCGGGGTCTGCTCCAGGATCACCCAGGGGTCGCGCGCCGACGGAATCGCGTCGAGCTCGGTGCGCGAATAGTGTGTCGCCAGGACGGTGGAGCGCGTGTCCACGACCGGGGTCTCGCCGGATACGGTCAGCGTCTCTTGCACGCCCGAGACCTTCAAGCGCGCGTTGATCTCGGCGTGGAAGCCGGTTTCGACCACGATCCCCTCGCGCACGAGTCGTGAGAAGCCAGGCGATTCGAAGCGCACGCTGTAGGTTCCGACCGGGATGCCCGGGAAGCGGTAGGCGCCGCTCCGGGTCGCGACCGTCCCGATCGGCTTGATCAGGGCCGGGCCCTCGAGCGTGACCGCGACGCCGGCCAGGACCGCCGCCGACTCGTCCGTGACGCGGCCGAAGATCTCGCCCGTCGCCACCTGCCCGAGCGCGGGCGTCGCGCCCGCGAGGAACACCACCACCAGGCCGCGAAGCGTGTGCCTCATTGCCGCCCCTTTTTCGCCCCTCGAAGGGCACTGTGTCCAGGACTTTGGACGAACCCTACGCCGCCATCCCGGCTCGGGTCAAGGGAAAATCCGCGCGATCTCCAGCAGGTCCGAAAGCAGCGCGTAGGCGGTCTGGTCGACGCTCGCGCCGCGCTCGAAGACGCCGATCTCGCCCATGAGGTCGGTCTCGAGCACGAGCGCGGCGTCGGGACCGGAGCCCGACAGCGGGTCGCCCAGCGGGATGCGTTCGGGCGCGACGCGAACCCGCACGCGGCCCTTCCGCCGCGCGCCACGGACGACGAGCCGGAGCCGAGCGCCCGCGCGCAGCGCGCCGCGTGCATCGAGCGGCGTGAGCCGCGCGATCCCGCGGCGTGTCACCTGCGCGGGCCGGAGCGAGGCGCCCATCAGCGCGTTCGCGAGGGCGCAGCCCTTGACCGCCGCATCCCAGCCATCCAGGTCGTTCCGCGGGTCCGCCTCGGCGATCCCGAGCGCCTGGGCTTCCCTCACTGCGGCGCTCTTCGTGTGGCCTTGCTCCATCCGAGACAGCACGAGGTTGGTGGTGCTGTTGAGCGTGCCTCGGAACCCCGTGATCCGCGCGCCCGGCAGGCAGCGGGCGACGAGGTTGAACACCGGCGTCCCGTCCATCACCGCGCCCTCGTGAAGAAAGAGACGGCGCTTGCGCGCCGCGAGCTTCTGCAGCGACCGCAGCGCGAAGGCGACCGGCCCCTTGTTGGCCGTGACGACGTGCAGGCCGCGGGCGAGCGCCTGGCGGACGTGGCGGATGGCGGGCTGGCCGGTCCGCGGGCTGAGCGTCGTGACCTCCACGAGCACGTCCGCCGGCGCGCGCGCGATGAACTCGCGCACGCTCCGCACGCGAGCGCCGCGATGAAGCGAGCCGACTGGCCGGCTCAGGGCCACCAACCGAAGCACCCGGCCGAGATCGATCCCCGCCGGGTCGATCACGATCCCGTGCCGCGCCGTGGCGATCCCGGTCACCCGTGCTCGCACGCCAGCCGCTCGCAACGCGCGCGCGTAGGGTCCGCGAAGCTGCTCGGCGAACTGCCGCCCTACGTTGCCGAAGCCGACCAGCGCGATGCGCACGTCCCGACTCATACCGGGGCGGATTCTACGCCAGCGCTAGGGTTCGCCTCGCCGGCGACCCCGATGGGATAAGTTAGCGTTCGCCGACAATCGCTTCAGTACCGAAAGGAGCACTGCATGGACCTCGGTGCGTTCTCGATCAGCTTGGCCGTCAAGGACCTGGCGGCTTCGAGGACCTTCTACGAGAAGTTCGGTTTCAAGGCCTTCGCCGGGGACGCATCGCAGAACTGGCTGATCCTGAAGAACGGCGATCACGTGATCGGGCTGTTCCAAGGGATGTTCGACAAGAACATCCTCACGTTCAACCCCGGCTGGGACGGCAACGCCCAGAAGCTGGCCACGTTCACCGTACGTCCGTGAGCTGCAGCGCCAGCTGAGAGCCCAGGGGGTGCAGTTGCAGCAGCAGGCAGACGAGAGCACAACCGGGCCGGCCAGCTTCGTCGCCGTGGACCCGGATGGAAATCCGATCCTCGTCGATCAGCACGTGTGAGCGGGAGACCACGATTGCCTCGTCTTGCGCTCGGCCCGTCCAGGTCGCAGCGTCGCTGCTGGTCCCGGTGTTCGACGGCCAGTAAGGAGGCAGTGCGCACGACCAAGTCCACCGACCACGGGCATGGAGGGCGGCGGCGCACTCTCGAACCACGGCTCGCTGACATGCCAATCGGAGATGCGACGGGATGGGGGCCTGGGTTCACCACCCGGAACTAACGATTGCTAACGCGGTTAGTCTGCGATAGGCTAGAGCCATGAAGGCCAGGAAGACCACCCGTCGCCCGGTGCGCAGGGACCCGTCCCGCCGGTCGCCCGCTCACCACCCGCTGCGGGCGCCTCTTGGATCGGTGGAGCGCCAGATCGAGATCCCGCTGCCGGCAGCCCTCAAGGAGCTTCGCAGCCTCGAAGCCAGCGCTGTAGCGCTCGTCGACGTGGAAGACGACCATCTGAGGCTGCGGTTCCTGCGTTCTTCCCATTTCGAGGACGAGGGCTCGACTCTCACCTCGTCGGAGGAGGCCGCCCTGAACGAAGGTGGGGTGGAAGACGTCTCCGACGAAGACGTCCGGGTCGTTCAGGCGCAGGCAGCGGCCGCCTACCAGGAGTTGCGCTCGACCAGCCTGACTGTCGAGGAGGCCGCGCGACACGTCGGAGTCAATGCCAGCCGCATCCGGCAGCGCCTGGCCGACCGATCCCTCTACGGCCTGAAGGATGGGAATACGTGGTTGCTGCCGGCTTTTCAGTTCGGGTCAAGCGCGCTCGTGCCGGGCGTGAGCGCCGTCCTCCGCAGGCTCCCGCTGGACCTAAGCCCTCTGGCGGCCGCGCGCTGGTTCAGCAGCCCGAACCCCGATCTGTGCACCCGCGACGCCGACGAGCGGCCGCTGACGCCGCTGCAATGGCTCCGCGGTGGGAATCCGCCTGAAGCGGCCGCTGAGCTTGCCGCGGCGCTCTAGGTGCCCAAGTTTCCCGGACCGCCGGCTCCGGGGCAGCTCGTCGCTCGCCTTCCGCCCGACATCAAGATCCTCTCTCGAGGCGCCATTCTCTGGCGCATCTACTACAGGGGTGGCGCTCATCCCGCTGCCTGGGACCAGTTCCGACATTGGGGACCTGTCTCCAACGTGCGCTTCGATCACCACTCGAGCCCACCACGGCACCAGGCCCGCGGCATCCTATACGGCCGTCTCCGTGTGTACACGTGCTTCGCCGAGGTGTTCCAGGAGACACGAACGATCGAGCGGTCGCGTAGCCGGCCGTGGCTCGCCGGGTTCCAGCTGACCCGGAGCCTTTCGCTCCTCGACCTGACGGGAACATGGCCCACGAAGGCGGGGGCGTCGATGGCGATCAACTCGGGACGTCGCGATCGTGCGAGGGCGTGGTCACTCCGCATTTACGAGGACTACCCGACGATCGACGGGCTCTACTACCCGTCGTCGATGGATGCCAACCGACCGACCTTGGCGCTCTACGAGCGCGCACAGAACGCTCTACCGGCTCGGCCCGTGTTCGCCCGAGCTCTCACGGATCCGGCTCTCACCCGGGGCGTCGTGAAGGCAGCGCTCCTCTTCAACTACGGCGTCGACCCGTAGTGTTCTGGCGAGCACGCCCCGGTCATTTCTGGCGAGCGCCGAAGTCGCAGCTCAACCGCTGAGTTGGAAGACGGATGTGATGGCGCGTAGCGGATCCCCCGCCACCACGCGAAATCACGCGCGGCGGGCAATCGGGAGCTTGATCAGGCGCGGGCGGAGCGACACCGCCACTTCGCTCTCGGTGCCGAGCAGGCTCGCGAGCGTGAGCTCCCCGAGCACCTGGTCGACGGCGTCCTGCAGGCCGCGCAGCACGGGGCGGATCGAGCAGTCGCGAGTGTTGAGGCAGTGCGTCTCGACCCCGGCGTGGCGGTCGCAGAAGCCGGGATCGAAGAGGCGGCCGCCGAGCGCCCCGAGCACGTCGAGCGCGCGCACGTCCTGGGCCGGGCGGGAGAGGTGGTAGCCTCCGGACTTGCCACGCGTGCTGCGGACGAGCCCGGCGCGGCGGAGGATGCGCATGAGCTTGGCCACGTTGGGGGCCGAGATCCCCTCCCGCTCGCTCAGCTCGGCGATCGTCAGGGCCGCCCCCTCGCCCGCGCGGGCGAGCTGCAGCAGGCAGCGCAGGCCGTATTCTTCCTGCGAGCTCAGCTTCATGGCTACATCAGCCCCAGCTGGAGCCGCGCGGCGTCCGACATCATGCTCTGGTCCCACGCCGGGTCGAGCACCACCTGCACGTCGGCCTCCTTGACTCCCGGCAGCGCCAGCAGCTTCTGCTGCACGTCCTGGCGCAGGAAGTCGCCCATCCCGCAGCCGGGCGCCGTCAGCGTGAACTCGACCTTCACGCGCTCGCCGCCGCCGTCGACCGGCTCCGCCTCGCATTTGTAGACAAGGCCCAGGTCGACGATGTTGACCGGGATCTCGGGGTCGTAGCAGCTCCTGAGTTGCTCCCAGGCCAGCTCCTGCGTGGATCGCCCCCCGGCGACCTCCGCCGTGATCGGAAGGCTCGGCGTCTCGCCGATCGCGTCCGCGTCCTTGCCCTCGATGCGAACCAGGTAGCCGTGGTCCGTCATCGCCGTGAACGAGCCGCCGAGCGCCTGCGTGAGGAACACGGTGGTACCCGCCGTGAGCGTGATGCGGTCCCCGTAGGGGATCGCGGCCACCTCGACGTCGCGGGAGAGCGTGCGGGCCTCGCGGGTCGCCATCTGCCTACTCCGTGGTGGCGCGAGCGCCGCCCTCGAGCGCCGCCTTCATCGTGTGCCAGGCGAGCGAGGCGCACTTCACGCGGATCGGGAACTCGTGCACTCCCGCGAAGGCGGAGAGCTTGCCGAGCTCGGCCGCAGCCGTTGTCGCCTTCGAAGGGTCGGCGGTGACCAGTTCGTGGAAGCGCTCGAAGAGCGCACCCACCTCGGTCACGCTCCTGCCCTTGAGCGCGTCGGTCATCATCGAGGCCGAGGCGGTCGAGATCGAGCAGCCGCTGCCCTTGAAAGTCGCTTCGCGCACGACGTCGTCCTGGACGAGCAGGTAGACCGTCGCCCGGTCGCCGCACAGCGGGTTGTAACCCTCCGCGGTCCGGTTTGCCCCCGGCAGCTCGCGAAAGTTCCGCGGCCGCTTGGAATGATCGATGATGACCTCCTGATAGAGCTCACGAAGATCCATTTTTCATCGGGAGGGGTGCTGCGTCGCACCCCCCCGTACCCCCCCGCTCGCTCCGCCGCAGTCAAAGCGGCTCCGCTCGCAGCCCGTTGCTGTCATCGAAAGAGCTCCTGGACCTTGCGGATGCCGCGGGCGAGCGCGTCCAGCTCCTCGCGCGTGTTGAAGCAGGCGAGCGAGGCCCGCGTCGTGGCCGGGACACCATAGCGGTCCATCACCGGCTGCGCGCAGTGATGGCCGGTGCGCACCGCGATGCCTTCGTGGTCGAGCACGGTCCCCACGTCGTGTGGGTGGACGCCCTCGAGGACAAAGGAGAGCACGCCGGCCTTGGCCCGGGCGGTACCGACGAGGCGCAGGCCGGGAAGGCCTGAGAGCAGGCGCGTGCCGTGCTCGAGCAGGTCGTGCTCGTGCGCGGCGATCGCGTCGAGCCCAAGCCTGTTGATCCAGTCGATCGCCGCCCCCAGCCCGATCACGCCCGCGATGTTCGGCGTGCCCGCCTCGAACTTGTAGGGCAGCTCGTTCCAGGTGGACTTCTCGAAACTGACGGACGCGATCATGTCTCCGCCGCCCTGCCATGGGGGCATAGCGGCGAGGAGCGCCTCGCGGCCGTAGAGCGCGCCGGTCGCCGACGGGCCGTAAAGCTTGTGGCCCGAGAAGGCGTAGAAATCACAGCCGATCGCGCGCACGTCCACGCGCAGGTGCGGCGCCGCCTGCGCCCCGTCGACCAGCACTACCGCGCCCGCGGCGTGAGCGAGCTCGGTCATCCGACGCACGGGGTTGATCGTCCCGAGCGCGTTCGAGACGTGCGCGACAGCCACGATCTTCGTGCGGGGCGTGAGCAGGCGCTCGAACGCGGCCATCTCCACGTCGCCGGCGTCGTCGATCGGCGCCACGCGCAGAACCGCGTCCTTCTCGCCGCACAGCAGCTGCCACGGGACGATGTTCGAGTGGTGCTCGAGCCCCGTGATCAGCACGTCGTCACCGGCGCGCACGTGGCTGCGCCCGTAGCTCTGGGCGACCAGGTTGACCGCCTCCGTCGTGCCCCGCAGCAGCACGATCTCGCGATTCGAGGCGGCGCCCAGGAAGACACGCAGCTTGCCGCGCGCCGTCTCGTACGCCTCGGTCGCGAGCGTCGAGAGCCGGTGCACGCCCCGGTGGATGTTCGCGTAGTAGCGCTCGTAGACCAGGCGCTCGGCGTCGATTACCGCCTGCGGCTTCTGGGCGCTCGCTGCGGAGTCGAGGTAGACGAGCGGGTGACCGTTGACGGTCTCGCGCAGGACGGGAAACTCGCGCCGGACCGCCTCGACGTCGAAGCCGGTGGCCGCGCGCGCCGGGCTGGCGCTCACGATGCGGCCTCCGTGAGCCCGGCCACCTCGTTGAGCCGCGCCTGGAGCCGCCGCTCCACCACACTCCGCACCGCTTCGTCCCTCACCTTCAGCAGCAGCTCGCTCGCGAAGGCCCAGGTCAGCAGGCCGCGAGCCGTCGCCTCGCCGATGCCGCGCGAGCGCAGGTAGAAGAGCGCTTCGGGATCGAGCTGGCCGGTCGTCGACCCGTGCCGGCACTTCACGTCGTCGGCAAGGATCTCGAGCTGTGGCGTCGAGTGGACGAGCGCCTCGCCCGAGAGCAGCAGGTTGCGGTTCATCTGCCAGGCGTCGGTCTTCTGCGCTCCCGGCCGTACGATCACCAGACCGTTGAAGACCCCGCGCGCCTGGTCGTCCACGATCCCCTTGTAGAGCTCCCGGCTCGAGCAGTGCGGCCGCGCGTGGTCGATCCGCGAGTGAGTGTCGGCGACGCGGCGTCCGTCCACCACGAAGAGGCCGTTGAGAACACACTCCCCGCCCTCGCCCTCGAAGCGGACGTCGATGTCGTCGCGCGAGAGGGCTCCGCCCAGCACGAGAGAGTGGTCGAAGAAGCGGGCGTCGCGCCCGAGCCGCACCGCGAGCGTCGCCACGTGCAGCGCGTCATTCCCCTCCTGCTGCAGCTTGCAGCGGTCGACGCTGGCGCCGTCCTCGAGCACCACTTCGGTCACCGCGTTGCTGAGCGAGGCCCGGGCGGCCGCCGAGCCGAAGACCTCGACGATCCGGGATTCACTGCCGCGTCCCGCCAGGATAAGCGTACGCGAGTACGCGACGCTGCCCGAGGGGCCCGCGCCCAGGTGCTCGACGCGGATGGGCGCGGCCACGACCGTGCCGGGCGCGATCAGTATCACGGCCGCGTCGCCGGCGAGGGCGGTGTTGAGCTCCGCGAACGCGCCGCTCGCGCCGTTCGCGACCCGTGCCAGCCACGGCTCGAGGCTCGCGGGGCGCTCGGCGAGCGCGTGCTTCAGGCTCATCGCCGAGACGCCCGGCTCTGCGGCGTCGAGCCGCGAGAGCTCGGGCGCCAGGTGACCGTTCACGAGCACGAGCCGCGGCCCGCGCGGGTCGGCGTCGGGCAGCAGCGACAGCACGTCGCGCTCGGGCCGGGCCGAGGGATCGGCCGGCTCGAAGCGGCCGCGCGTGAGAGGCGCGATCGGCGTGTGACGCCAGGCCTCGTCGCGTGGCGTCGGAAGGCCCGTCACGGCGAAGCGTCCGAACGCGGCGGTGCGCCGCTCGCGCAGCCACGAAGGCTCGGACGCCGCCTGCGGCGAGAGCGCAAAGCGCTCGAAGCCCGCCCGGTAGACGTCCTGCTCCGCGCTCACGACGCTCATGCGAGGGTCTTCTCGCCGGCCGCGGCCGGCTCCTTCTCGAGCCAGGAGTAACCCTTCTCTTCGAGCTCGAGCGCCATCTCCTTGCCGCCGGAGCGGACGATCCGGCCTTCGACCAGAACGTGGACGAAGTCCGGGACGATGTGGTTCAGCAAGCGCTGGTAGTGGGTCACGACCAGCATCGCGCGCTCGGGGCCGCGCAGCCGGTTGACCCCGTGAGCCACCACCCGCAGCGCGTCGATGTCGAGGCCCGAATCGGTCTCGTCGAGGATCGCGAGCTTCGGCTCGAGCACCGCCATCTGGAAGATCTCGTTGCGCTTCTTCTCTCCCCCGGAGAAGCCCTCGTTGACCGGACGCTTCACGAGCTCCTCGTCGATCTCGACGTCTCTCACCTTCTGCTTGACGAGCGAGAGGAACTCGACCGCGTCGAGCTCGGGAAGCCCGCGGTGGGCGCGGAGCGCGTTCGTCGCCGCCTTCAGGAAATAGATGTTGCTCACGCCCGCGATCTCGACCGGGTACTGGAACGCGAGGAAGACGCCCTCGCGCGCCCGCTGCTCGGGGGCGAGTGCCAGCAGGTCCTTGCCCTCGAAGAGCACTTCGCCGGCCGTGACAGAGTAGCCGGGGCGGCCCGCGAGCACGTGCGCGAGCGTGCTCTTGCCGGAGCCGTTCGGGCCCATGAGGGCGTGCACTTCCCCCTTGCGAACGGCGAGGTCGATGCCGCGCAGGACGTCGCTGTCGCCGGCCCGGGCGTGGAGATTCCGGATCTCGAGCATGGAAGACTCGAGATTATCCAATCAGTACAAAAAAGTCAATTTTTGGCGAGGATGGCTTTTTCGTAGAAACCCTGGAGTTTGAGCCGGCCTTCGCCGCTCAGCCGGGACTCGGCCTCCTTGAGCAGGGCGGCCATCTCGCGATCCTCGGCCGGAGGCGTCGTAGCGCCCTTGCGGACGCGCTCCACGTAGGCGGCGAGCCGCGCGCGGTCCTTCCAGGGAACCCCGGAGTAGGTGGCTGTGGTGAGCCGGCTGAGCTCACCCTTCTCCGCGGGCGAGAGCGAGCCGATGTTCTCGGCGAGCGCCAGCAGCGAGCGGCGGAAGGCCTGGTCGGGCTCAAGCAGGCGCGCCTCGCTCTGCGCCATGAGCTGCTCCGCGGCCGGCGCCGACAGGTGCGGGACCGCCGCCACGGTCGCGTCCACCGCCTCGCGCAGGCGCACGGCCAGCACGCCGCGGGCCGCGAGGCCGCGCGCCAGCGCGTCGATTCCGTTCGGGCGGGACGCGGAGGCCTCCGGCATCGACGCCACCAGCGCGAAGCCCGTCCACCCGTCGAGGCCCGCCACCACCACCTCGCGGAAGCGCGTCCCGCCGTCGCTCCAGCCTGCGTCGAGCTGGCGGCCGGTGAGGCTGCCGACGATCGCGTTGCCTCGTGCGCGCGCCTCGTAGCCGGGCCGTTCGGCGCCTCGTTTCTCCAGGACCTTGGCGAGATACTGGTCGGCCGTCGCGACGCCGCGCGGGGCGGGCTCGCTGACGAGGTACGCCGTGCCGCCGTGGCGTGGGATCGCGAGAGTGACGCGCGCGTCCTTCGGGGCCCGCACCAGCGGGTTGCCGGGCTTCAGCAGCAGCCAGCCGTCGGGCGCGTCGAGCGTGATTCCGAGCATCTCGTCCGCGAAGCGGCGCTCGCCCGTGGACCAGTCGCGCAGGAGCCGCTGCGCCTCCGAGGCCTGCACTCGGCCGAAGCGGTAGATGCCGTAGCCCCCGACCAGCACCGGCAGGGCCGCGAGCAACAGCCCGGCCGTGCCGAGCCGTCGCGGCAACAGTGCCGCGAGGCCCGAGACGATCAGCCACGCCGATCCGAGCGCCAAGATCGCCCCACCCGAGGACGCGATCATCGCCACGATGCCCGCCCCGCGCTCGCCTTGCGCGATCAGGATGCCGGCGAGCGGGAAGAGCGCGAACGCGGCCAGGATCAACACGATCCGCACGAGCTTGCGCGCCAGGTTCCAGCCGGGGAGGAGTGCCAAGCCAAGCGCGAGTGCCCCGAGCGCCAGCTCGAGCCAGGGAGCGCCATCGAACGATGAGAAGGCTTCGCCCGGGCGGTACGCCAGGAAGCCGAGGCCGGCGGCGGCGAGCAGCAGCAGCGCGCTCACCACGCGCACGCGCATTCGGTCGACCGCGGCGGGTTCGTCGTCGTCCCACTCCGCTTGGAGCTCGCGCTCCTCGGCCTCCTTCTTCGCGCGCGAAGCCTTCTTGGCCTTCGGCCGCGAGACCCCTAAAGCACCCTTGAGCTCGGAGATGGTCGCGAGCGGCACCCACTTGCGCGAGCCCGGTCGCATCACCGGGCTGTCGCCGTCGACGAGCCCCTGGGCGAGCCAGGTCCGCAGCGCGGCCAGGTCCATCGGCCCGATCTCGCTGCCGTCGCCCAGCCTGACCTTGAAGCCCGCCATGCGGCCGCGAATATACACTCTTTTTCGGAACCGGCTCGTCCGCTGCCGGCCATGCCCCGGCTGGATCGTCTGGGTGGCGGCTTCAGGCCCGGAATGGGCGCCCTCAGGGTAGTTTTGCGGAACCTGGGCTCGCCGGTCTCGTCCATAATGGCGTGGTCCAGATGGCCGACCTCGATGCCGAGGCCTTGCGCGTGGGGCGGTTCCGCCGCCATCCGAGCGGGACCTGGTCCGCCCGGTTCGTGCTGGACCCCGGCCCCGCGGCCGACGCTGCGCTCGATCACATCGAGGAGCTGGCCGTCTGCATGGGTCGCGCTGGCGGCCTCGACGCGGACGGAGCCGTCTTCGTCGGCGTCGCGCTGCGCGAGGCGGTCGTGAACGCCCTGCGCCACGGCCGCAGCCCCGACGGGGCGCCCACGCGCATCGGGCTGCACCTGACGCCGGACAGCCTCGTGATCACGGTGCGCGACCGCGGCCCGGGCTTCGACCCGGAGGCCGTGCCCGACCCCTGCCGGAAGCTGAACCTCGCGCTGGGCAGCGGCCGCGGCCTCCACTACATGCGCTGCTTCACCGACCGGGTGTCGTTCGTCTTCCCGAGACGGGGCGGGTCGGTGGTGCGGCTTTCGAAGAAGACGCGACCGTAGCCGCGTCGGACGGGCGCCGCGGGCGCCAGCCCGGGTCGAGCGGCTTCCCGCTCCCC
>Ga0247727_10006031_pt1 | contig 24063 bp, 18 predicted proteins | sample WisWelCaveWW1625_FD_202498 | JGI IMG/M metagenome (GOLD analysis project Ga0247727, IMG submission 202498) | Biofilm microbial communities from Wishing Well Cave, Virginia, United States - WW16-25 | ecosystem: Environmental > Aquatic > Deep subsurface > Groundwater > Cave microbial mat | place... | reverse complement strand
CCCTGCGGGCAGCACAAAATGTAAAAGCTTCCAACACGAAGGGCACAAAGCGCACAAAGGCTCACAAAGCGATTTTTGTTTTCAGCTTTTAAGGATTCTCTGTGAACCTTTGTGGCGCTCTGTGCCTTTGTGTTAAAAAAGGCATTAAAAAGCACAAAAAACTTTCAGAATTTTATTTTGAGTTTGTGTGCCTTATGGCAATACTCTACTTCAATCATTCGCAGCGCTCTGCTGGCGGTCTTGGTCTTTTTGTTCATTGAGCTTGGCGGCACGCACTTCTTTCACCTCAAAACTATCCTTATCAATGTAAACGTCCTTCCATTCATTCTTCGGAGTTTCGATACGAAACCGGTAAAACCAACGCTTGCCTTCGCGCTTGAGCTTCCAGCGCTGCACCTGGCCTTTCACCGCGGCCAAAGCGGCATTTTCGGCGCGGGTTTTCGCAATCATGCGCGCCTGCAAAAGCCGGTGCCCATGCTCCGGCTCCAACCGGAACATCTCGAAACCGCCGGTGCGGCCATTGAAAACGACTTTCAACAACGTGTCGGATTTGGTGAGATAAATGTCGTAGACCGTCAACGTATCGTCGTCTTTGCGCTCGATGAAAGCCACGTGCCCGGAGCCGATCCTGGTCATGACCATATCGTGCACACGATCTTCGTTGATGATTTTGGCCCGGGGAATTTTGTCGTCGTCCAATTCCATGAACGCCATGAACACCAGCGGCAAAACGGCGGCAAAAGCTTTCATCGGTACTCCTCCGTAAGATTTGTTGCGCGGCAGCGGCGAAAGCGTGGGACTCGCCCCGGCGGTTTCTAATTGCCGGGACGCACCATAAAAATAGACGCCATCTCGCCATTCTGCTGAAAAGAAAAGCGCCTGTTTTATCTGAGGCATTCCCGCTCTTTGGAAAATCCGCTTGACTTTTAGGGCAAAGATCGTAAATTGCCCGATTTGAAAAACATACAGTTATTTTACCATCATGCAGTAGGAATCTTCCCAAGCGTTTTTCGTGCAAGAAATTTTATTTTATATTTTCGCCCTCATTGCCCTGACCTCGGCGGTTGCGATGGTGCTGCATCGTAACCCGGTCTATAGCGCAATTTTTTTGATCGTGACCCTGTTCGCGTTCGCCGGCTTTTTCGTCTTGTTGAATGCGCCTTTCGTTGCCGCGGTGCACATCATCATCTATGCCGGCGCGATCATGGTGCTCTTTCTCTTTGTCATCATGCTGCTGAATTTGAAGCACGATCCTGCACGCGAGCGCATGAAAGTGGCGCGGCGCACGTTCGCCCTGGTTTTGGTCGCGGTTTTCCTGGTCGAAATCGGAGCGTTGATGTTCGCGGCTTTTCATATGAGCAGTGACAATGCCACGCGCATCGGGTTGGGCCAGGGCCTCGTCGGCGGCACCTCAGAAATCGGCCGGGCATTATTCACCACTTATTTGCTGCCGTTCGAAATTGCTTCGGTGTTGCTGCTCGTGGGCATGGTCGGCGCGGTGATTTTAGCGAAACGCAGGTTGAGTTAAGAAACTACCCTTTTCAAGGTTTAAAACCTTGAAAAGGGTGTAAGCGCGGCTCACTTCCAGCGTTGTCATTCTGGAAGAATCTTTTTCGACATTGGGGAAATTTCTCGAGGCTTAAAAAGATTCCTCCTGAGATGACAGGGCGCTGGGGCACTGAAAGAAAAATAGAAAATCAATGCCTCTTTCCCATTACTTAATCCTCAGCGCAATTTTATTTGCCATCGGCGTGGCCGGCGTGCTATTGCGCCGCAACGCTATCGTCATTTTCATGTCGATCGAATTGATGCTGAACGCGGTCAACCTCACCTTCGTGGCCTTTGCCGCACAATTGCAAAACCTCGAAGGCCAAATCTTCGTCTTCTTCGTCATGGTCGTCGCCGCCGCGGAAGTTGCGATTGGCCTCGCGCTGATAGTTGCCATCTTTCGCGTCCGCGAAACCGTTTTTGTCGATGAGCTTAATTTAATGAAGTGGTGATGAGCGCATATCTTTGGGTCATTCCTTTCTTTCCTCTCCTCGGCTTTGCTATTAACGGCCTGCGCGGCAATCGCTGGAGCGAGAAAACCGTGGGCGTCATCGGCGCCGGCGCCGTTTTCGCCAGTTTTGCCGCAGCGTGTTTCGTCTTCTTCGATTTGATTGCCCTCGCGCCCGAATCCCGTGTGCTCGTGCAAACGCTTTATCGCTGGATGGCCGCGGGTGATTTCAGCATCGACATTAGCTTTCGGCTGGATGCGCTCTCCATGCTCATGGTGCTGGTCGTCACCGGCGTGGGTTTTTTGATTCACGTTTATTCCATCGGCTACATGCACGGCGAGCGCGGCTTTTTCCGCTACTTCTCTTTTTTGAATCTCTTCACCTTCGCCATGTTGCTGCTGGTCATGGGCAACAATTTTTTAATTATGTTCGTGGGTTGGGAAGGCGTGGGTCTGTGCTCGTATTTGTTGATCGGATTTTATTACGACCGGAGGTTCGACGAAACCACCGGCATGAGCTGCGCTCAAGCTGGCAGCAAAGCTTTCATCGTCAACCGCATCGGCGATTTCGGATTTCTGCTCGGCATCTTCTTCATCTTCGCCAATTTCACCTCACTTGATTTCGACACGGTGTTCGCGGGCGCGGCTGCGGGTTTGAATCCTGCCACTGCAACTGCAATCTGCCTTCTGCTCTTCGTCGGCGCTACCGGCAAGTCCGCGCAGATTCCTCTCTATGTTTGGCTGCCCGATGCCATGGCCGGCCCAACGCCCGTTTCGGCCTTGATTCACGCGGCCACGATGGTGACTGCCGGCGTGTACATGGTCGCGCGCTGCAGCGTGTTCTTTTTGCAAGCGCCCCTCGCGCTCGCGGTCGTCGCAACCATCGGCGTGCTCACTGCTATCTTCGCGGGCACGATGGCGTTGACTGCGACCGATATTAAAAAAGTGCTCGCGTATTCAACCGTGAGCCAGCTTGGTTATATGTTCCTCGCGTGCGGCGTGGGCGCATTTGCGGCCGGCATTTTTCATTTGATGACGCATGCGTTCTTCAAAGCCCTGCTCTTTCTCGGCGCGGGCAGCGTGATGCACGCGCTCAGCGGCGAAACCAACATCATGAAGATGGGCGATCTCAAAAAACATTTGCCCGTCACGCACGCGACTATGCTCATCGCGAGCCTCGCTATTGCCGGTGTGCCGCTGCTCTCCGGCTTTTTTTCGAAAGATGAAATTCTCTTGCAAGCATATGCCAGTCCGCACGGCTCGCTCGCCTTTTATGTGATTGCTCTGCTCACCGCGGGCATGACCGCGTTTTATATGTTCCGCATGATCTATCTCACGTTCTACGGCACCTCGCGCGTCGCGCCGGAAGCGATGAACCACGTACACGAGTCTCCGAAGATTATGACTGTGCCGCTCATCGTGCTCGCCGTGCTCTCCGTGATTGGCGGCTACGTCGGCGTGCCGCACGTGTTCAACAAGATCGGCAAATTTCTCGACCCGGTTTTCACGCGCTACACGCCGCCCGGCGGACATGAAGAAGCGCACGCCGGCTTGGGTTTGGAATTTGGTTTGATGGCGCTCTCCGTGCTCGTTGCCGTCGCCGGCATCTTGCTCGCGCGCAGCATTTATTTGAAGCATCCCGGCAAAGCCGATGAGTTGATGCAACGCTTTCGCGGCTTCTACAAGCTGCTCTCAGCCAAATACTATGTCGATGAAATCTACAACGCGCTCTTCGTGCGCCCGATTCACCGTCTCTCCGAAAGCTTTTTGTGGAAAGTTTTCGACGTGAAAATCATCGACGGCCTCGTGAACGGCTTGCCGCAAACCTTTCTTGCCGCAGCAAATATTCTCCGCCGTTGGCAAACCGGCGTCGTGCAGAACTACGCCGTGTCTTTATTGATTGGCGCGATTGTGGTGCTGGGGTATTTGTTGATGAGGTGAAAGTACGGAGTGCAAAACTTCAGTTTTGCTCAGTGTCACGCTAAAGCATGACACTCCGGCTCGGACGACTAAATTCTTACGATTATGACGACCCTTGATTCACGTGTAGACGAAGTTGCGCAAGAAATTGCGAACTGGGAAGCCGCCCAACAGGAGAATCTTCTGCAAAAGCTCGTCGATTTGAATTATCGTCGCGGTTTGAAAGAGCTCTCGGAAAAAATTCAAAACCGGCTGCGCGCTGAAGACAAGCTCGATCAATCCGTTGACGAAATCTTCGCCGAACTGGCGCGAGTAAGAGAGACGGTGGCCGCCGATGACTATCGCCGATGAAAGGTTCCCAACATGAAGAGTTATGCAGAATATTTGAGAGATTTGATTGGCAAAAAGGGTAGCCTAGACGATTTTGATCAAGGTTGTTACTTTTTCAGGATCGATATAGGAAATACAGATACACTCATCGAAGTAGGGCAAGACTATGCAAAGTTTTTGGTAATGGCTGGGGGCGTGCGCGAACACCGTCTTGTTCCGTTGAATATGTTATCTGTTTGGATCTGAAGCGCCGCATCTTCGATATGAAACCCTATTTGAGCCGTGGCATTTTCATCCGCCTGCAAAATCCCGCGCTGTTTCAATCCGCACGTATGGTGGCCGGTTCGGTAGAATGGCCTGGCGGCTTGGATCTGAGCTACGATACTTTGTATTTGGAAAGCCCGCCGCAAGAGGCCATTGCTTCCCCAATGCGGAAGCTTTGTCGTGAGATTGCAATAACTCTATCTCATTGTAGAGAGGTTTATCATGATGGAACTAAAGCCCCGCTACAGCAAAGAAGAGTTCGCGCGGCGTGGCGACGAAATTTATGAACGCTTCGTTCGCTCGAATCTTGCCGAGGGCGATGAAGGCAAGTTCGTCGTCATCGATATAGAAACGACAGCGTATGAAATCGATGAAAACGAGCTTGTCGCTTCTGATCGCCTTCTCGCTCGCCATCCCCAAGCGCAGGTTTGGGTCACGCAAGCAGGTTCGCGTTATGCGCGCCGTTTTGGTCCACGCTATCAAACGAGAGCAGCACAATCTACCAGCATACTTTTGTAGGTCCTCTCCCATGAAGAACGAAATCTTAAGCTTCCTCAACGGCAGCATCACCCTCAACCCTGAAATCTGCAACGGCAAGCCGACGATCAGAGGAACAAGGATTACGGTGCAGACGATTTTGGAGTTTTTGAGCGCAGGCGATAGCGCCGAGGAAGTCTTGCAGCAATACCCTTCGTTGACGAATGAAGATATAAAAGCTTGTTTGGCGTTTGCACACATTGATGCGACATCGACAAAGAACTCATACAAACTCTAACCAAAGATTTCGAATCCCTCGCGACTGAAATCGACGGGGTTGAATGCTGGTTTGCGCGCGACCTGCAAAAACCTTTGGGCTATGATCGCTGGGAAAATTTCTACAGAGTTATTCAAAAAGCGAAAACCGCTTGTGAGAATGCCGGCAACACTGTCGTTCACCATTTTCTTGACGTCACGAAAATGGTAAACAGAGATAAAAAGCCCCGAAGGGGGCACGATGTAAAAGCGAAGGGCAACGCCCTGGAAATTTACGGCATCAAACAATCGCTAGCCCTAAAGGGGCGATATAAACACGGCGTTTCACTACAATGTTATGCCGCCCCGTTGGGGCTTCAAACGATTTTGATGTGATGCACAATCAGGGCGTTGCCCTTCGCTATCACATCTCGCCCCTTCGGGGTTTGGCGGAAACGTTCTGTGCCGCCAATCATTTTACCATAGAATTGTTTTGCCTATCAGCTTCGCCAAATCATTTGCGCTTGAATAGATTGAACCGTCTTTAGCTCGAACAAGTTTTGACATGCTCAACAACCTACCCCTTCTCACTCTGCTCATCACCACCCCCGTCGTGGGCGCGCTGCTCGTCAGCCTGATTCCGCGCGAGTATCCGAATCTCATGCGCACGCTCGCGCTAGCTTTTTCGCTGCTGGCATTCGTGGCCAGCCTGCCGCTCTTCTTCAGCTTTGACAGCGGCCTCGCCACTTTTCAATTCGAAGAACAATACGAATGGATCCCGGCGCTGCGCTCGACTTATCATGTCGGCGTTGACGGCTTGAGCCTGTTGATGGTTTTGCTCACCACCTTTCTCACGCCGCTGGTCATTCTTTCTTCGTGGGACAATATCAAGCGCAGCCTCAAAGGCTATCTCATTTCCATGCTGCTGTTGGAGTGCGGCATGATCGGCGTGTTCATCGCGTTGGACTTGCTATTGTTTTACGTGTTTTGGGAAGTGATGTTGATTCCGATGTATTTCATCATCGGCGTGTGGGGCGGCGAGCGGCGCGTGTATGCCGCAGTCAAATTTTTCATCTACACCATGGTGGGCAGCCTGCTCATGCTGGTCGCGATTCTCTTCATATATTTTTATTACGGCGAAGTCACCGGCACATTAACTTTTGACTACGTACAAATTCGCGATCTGCTTTTTCCGGCCAACTATCAAATCTGGCTCTTTCTGGCTTTCGCGCTCTCGTTCGCGATCAAAGTGCCGATGTTTCCATTTCATACCTGGCTGCCCGATGCCCATGTCGAAGCGCCCACCGGCGGCTCGGTGATTTTAGCGGGCGTGTTGTTGAAAATGGGAACGTACGGCTTTTTGCGTTATTGCCTGCCGATGTTTCCCAATGCCACCATGACTTTCACGCCGCTCATTTCCATTCTCGCCATCATCGGAATTATTTACGGCGCCTGGGTCGCAATGGTGCAGCCTGATCTTAAAAAGCTTGTGGCTTATTCTTCCGTTAGCCATCTTGGTTTCGTGATGCTCGGCATTTTCACGCTCACGCCGCAAGGTCTGCAGGGCGGCTTGATTCAAATGGTCAATCACGGCCTCTCCACCGGCGCGCTGTTCATGATCGTCGGCATGATTTACGATCGGCGCCACACGCGCATGATCGCGGACTTCGGCGGCCTCGCGCGGCAAATGCCGGTCTTCACCACCTTCTTCATGATCGCGACCCTGGCTTCCATCGGATTGCCCGGCCTCAACGGCTTCATCGGCGAATTTCTCGTGCTGCTTGGCACGTTTGTGAAAAATCCCTGGTATGCAACCTTTGCCGCCACCGGCGTGATCTTCGCCGCGGTTTACATGCTGTGGATGTTTCAACGCGTCATGTTTGGCAAGCTTGATAATGAAGAAAACGCGGCACTCGCAGATCTTAATTGGCGCGAAGTGCTGGTGCTGGCGCCGGTGACCGCCATGATGATTCTGATCGGCGTGTGGGCGCAACCGTTTTTGGGCAAAATGGAAAACTCCGTCATTGCCCTGATTCAAAACGTAAACTATCGCGCGACAAAAGTGCAAGACGCGCCCAAGCTCGAACCTTATAACAACACGATTCTTGGAGAGAACTCGCCAACGCCGGCCGCTCCCAATAGTGAAGACGCGAAGCTTGCAAAATCGGATAAGACGCACTAAAGCATTTTCGATTGTTTGAAGAGCCCCCATTTTTGTCATTCTGGAAGAATCTTTTTACGCACCTGAATCATTCCCAGTTCTCAAAAAGATTCTTCCAGAATGACATGAACGGAAGGCGCGATTATCAAATTACCAGAATTACTTTTATCAGATAACGCCTTCATGAATACCCTCGGCATCACCCCTCAAGACTTAATCGGCTTCGCGCCCGCGCTCGTGCTCGCGGCGCTGGGCTTTTTCATGCTGATCATCGGCCTGATGTTCCCGCGCATGTATCGCGAAACCCTGGCCGCCATCGTGCTCATCGGCTTTGCCGTGGCCGTGTTCATCACCATCCAAAATTGGAACGAAAGCGCGGTGCTCTTCAACGGCATGATCAGCATGGACAAATTCACCGCGGGCTTCACCTGCCTGTTCCTCATCTCCGCCGGGCTCACGTTGCTGCTGTCTCTAAATTCGCTCGACGGCAGCTCGTTGCTGGTCAGTGAATTTTTTGCCTTGATTATTTTCGCCACCCTCGGCATGATTTTGATGGCGGCGAGCACGCATTTGCTCACCCTCTTTCTGGGCGTAGAAACGCTCTCGGTTTCGCTGTACATCCTCGCCGGTTTTCGCCGCGACGATAAATTCTCGCTGGAATCTTCCTTTAAATATTTTTTGCTGGGCGCGTTCGCCAGCGGATTTTTGCTGTATGGCATCGCGCTGGTTTATGGCGGCGCCGGCAGCGCCAATCTAAAAGCGCTGGCAGAAGCTTTGAGCACAGGCAGTTCGCAAGCGGCTTCATCCTCCGCGCTGTTGACCGCCGGCCTGGTTTTGATGGTCGTCGGCTTCGGCTTCAAAATCGCGCTGGTGCCGTTTCATGCCTGGGCGCCGGACGTGTATCAAGGCGCGCCCACGCCGATTTCAGCGTTCATGGCTACCGGCTCCAAAGCTGCTGGCTTTGCCGCGCTCATGCGCGTCGTGCTCAATTCCGGCATCATGAACAATGTCGAATGGCAGCAAGTATTCTGGATGATCGCAGTCGCCACCATGACTGTGGGCAACCTCGTCGCGCTGCGGCAGGAAAACCTCAAACGCCTGCTCGCCTATTCTTCCATCGCGCACGCGGGCTATATTCTTGTCGGCATTCTCGCCAACAACGAGCTCGGCAGTTCCGCCGTTCTGTTTTATTTGTTGAGCTACACCTTCATGAACATCGGCGCTTTCGGTGTGGTCGCATTGATGGCGCGCGCCGGCAATGAATACGTCGATCTGAAAGACTTTCGCGGACTGGCTTATCGCCGCCCGCTCGCCGCCGTGGCCATGTCGATATTCATGTTCTCACTTGCCGGCATTCCCATCACTGCGGGCTTCATCAGCAAGTTTTATATTTTTCTCGCCGCCATGCAAGCCGGCTATCTTTGGCTGGTGATCCTGGGCGTGATCAATTCCATGATCAGCTTGTATTACTACCTCGGCGTGGTGGTGACCATGTTCATGCAAAAACCCGAGGGCGAAGAAGTCAGTTTCGAGCCGCTGCCCGCTGTCGGCCTGGCGTTGTTGATCGCCGTGTTCGGCACGATTCAACTCGGTCTTTCTCCCGCCAAATGGCTGGAAACGTTTCAAGATTTGGCCCGCGCGGTGATGTAGGGTTGCGACGGGTTTTCAAAACCCGTCGCAGTTGATTTGATGTTGGGATTCTGCGGAGGAAAAATGAGGAGAAAGCGCGGTTTGGCTTTCTCCTTTTTGTTTTTCATAAGAATTCTTTTGCACTTTTTCTGAGGTATTGCTATACTTGGCTATGAATAAACCGGTTTTGACATTGGATGAAAGCGCATTGAAAAGGAATATAGCCATGACGCTTCAAGAAATTATTACCGACATTCATGCCGCAAAAGAAGACCTGGAAACTTATGAACGAAAGTACGGCATACTTTCCGAGACCTTCTATGAGGCTTACACCAGCGGCGAGGAACCAGAAGATGATTCATGGGTATTGGATTGGGCGGATTGGGCCGGTGCATATAAAATCTTGCTTCGCCGCCAGGAACAGTATCGTCGTGCGATTCAGGAATTGCGGCAAGGTGCAAAAAAATTAGCCCAGGTCATTGAAATAACGTCCCGTCATGAACCCATTCCAGTCGCTTCGTGATTACGAAGAATACATTTACACCCTGAAACAAGAATTTCGCTCGATTCAAAGATCAACTCTCATCCTGGTATCAAGCATCATCGCGTTCCTGCGCCAAACCTCAGCTTCGATCAGCCCAATCTTTCGATTTTAATTCAAGAAATCGAGGGATTGATCAAGGAGCAGGAGACCATAATAAAAGAGTAGGGTTTCCTCAAGCATCACGAGCAGCAGCGACAACACCACCCAACCGTGGAAATCAAAATCTGAAGCAACACGGTACATGAAAAAAAACTGCGCCCTTCTCTGTTTCCTTTGCCTGTGTGTGGACCAGACATTGTTGGGGCAAAGTGAAGAACGCCTTTTTCTCTCCGCTGAAATTTTCCAACAACACGAACGCCTCCATCTCGGCCACCATTGGAAATATCACCCCGGCGACAATCTCGAATGGGCCAAGCCGGAATTCGATGACAGTTCCTGGGAGACTGCGGCCACAACGCTGCATGCGCAGTCGATGCCGCAAAGCGGCTGGCCCGGTATCGGTTGGTTCAGAATTCATTTGGAAATCGATTCCACGCTCTGGCATCAAGCGTTGGGGTTGACCATCGTACAAGCGGGCGCGTCAAGCATTTATCTCGATGGCCGGCTCATTTATAAATTTGGCCACGACGGATTGCAGCCAATACATGCGGATGCGATAAACTATCGCGACTTTGCCGCCTTCTCTTTCACGCCGCAACGGCATCACACCATTGCTCTGCGCTATGCAAATTATGCCACGCAAACTTTTCATCACGCCGGTTTCATCGCCGGGTTCAACTTATCCCTCGGCTACGCCGGCAGCATGGTCGCCTGCGGCCTGCGCGAGATGGAAAGAGACTTGACCACACAAATGTTGTTTACCACGTTTGCGCTGGCGTTCGGTCTTTTGCATCTGGTTCTATTTCTGTTCTCGCCGCAAGCCAAAAGCCATCTTTATTTCGCCCTGTTTGTTTTTCTCTATGCCGGGAATATTTTTTTCGATTATCAGGCATTTCTGGCGACGGAATTAAGAAGCCGACTGCAGTTTCTCCGGCTGCATCGCGCCCTCATGCCGGCCAATCCAATCTTCATGCTGCTGTTTTTGTATTCGCTCTTCTCAGCCAAAATTCCCAGGCAATTTTGGCTCATTACTTTGGGACTCATCATCACCGGTTTTTTTGCCGTGCTTCGGCCGCTGGTAAATTTGAATTATATTTTTATCTTTATGCTCGCGATGCTTTTGGAAATGATACGTCTAATGCGAACGGCGATTCGCGCCCGGCACGACGGCATTGGCATCCTCTTCGCCGGCTTTTTGGTGCTCGCCCTTTTTTCTTCCTACGACTTGTTGTTGGATTTGCATTTGCTGGAGCCGGTGCGCGGCATTCAAAACGGCTATACCTTCGGATTTCTCGGTCTCATGATAGCTATGTCGATTTATCTCGCGCGCGATTTTGCCAACACCAACGCCAAAGTGCTGGCGCAAGAACGCGAAGCGCGCGAACAGGAATTTCAACGCAAATTGCTGGAAGCCGATCACGCGCGCAAGACGCAGGAGCTCGAAGAAGCCCGCAAGCTGCAACTCTCGATGCTGCCCAAAACCGTTCCTCAGCTCGGGAATTTTGAAATCGCCGCTTGCACTAAACCTGCAACCGAAGTGGGCGGCGATTATTATGATTTTCATCTTGCCGCAGACGGTAGTTTGACGATTGCGATTGGCGACGCCACCGGCCATGGCATGAAAGCAGGCATCATGGTCGCCGCCATGAAAAGCTTGTTTGCAACTGCAAACTTCGCCGGCGATCTCGCGGAATTTTTGCGGCAAAGCTCGCGCATCCTCAAGCAAATGCACCTGGGCAATCTTTATATGGCAATGACGCTGGTGCGCCTGAAAGATAATCACATGCAAGTTGCCAGCGCCGGCATGCCGCCAATTTTGATTCATCGCGCTGCCACCGGCAGCATCGAAGAAGTCTTGATGAAGACGATGCCGTTGGGCGCGCCTGCGGGGCCGGCTTATGAACAGAAAACCATATTGCTGGCGCCGGGCGATACTATTTTGCTGATGACCGATGGCTATGCCGAATTATTCAACGACCAAGAAGAGATGCTGGATGATTCCAATGTCATCGCTTATTTTGAGAAAGCAGCGCAGCGGCCGCCGTCAGAAATCATCGAACACCTGCTCTCCGCCGGCGAGCAATGGCGGCAGGGAAGAAGCCAGCATGATGATATCACGTTTGTCGTTCTGCAAAAGAAGTAGTCCCGGCCTCTGCCTGAAACGGCTTGATTGAACCAAACCGAGGAGGAGCATACATGCATTTCGAAAAGAGATACGAAGACGTTCTGCAGAATCTCGAATCCGGCATTATGATTACTTATCGCGAAGAGCCAGAAATGACGGATTACGACGTCATGGCTGCGCTCGAAGCGCTGCGGCGACATTATATTCGCGAAGCGCGCCAACAGGAGGCGGCCACATTCAGTCTTCCGGAACGCGCGCAAAAAATTTTCGCTGCGGTGCATTCCATGTGCGAGCTGCGCCTCGGACGCGGCGATTTGTTCGACGAAGACGGGAACCCGCTGGAGCTGGGTGCGCGAACCGTGAGCGTGAATGAGATCATAGACTGCCTCAAGCGCCTCGAGCATTCGGTGCAGCGTTGGAACAAAAGCGGCGGGCGGAAAGGCTATCTGAATTTTGTCGAAGAATTTTTCCCAGCAGGCTTGGAAGGGGCGGTCTTGCTGCGAACAAAGACGTAATACCAACTTTAGGTGAAAGATTTCGATGGTGAAGTTTACGAGGGCCGTAGAGAAAACGACCTCGTTTTCATCTCACTTTATCGTGGGGCCCCGAGCAAAGTTAGCAGAAAGCGGTAGGTTAAAAACATTTTGGCCCGTACATTTAACCATCAACCACGGAGGGTATCATGGCCAAGTCCAAAAATCAACAAAACAAACCCATCAAAATTCTATTCCTCGCAGCGAATCCCCAAGACACCGGCCAGCTCAGGTTGGATGAGGAAATACGAGAGATCAAGCAAGCCCTGCTGCAAGCCGAATTCCGCGACAAGTTCACCATCGAGCAAGAATGGGCGGTGCGTGTGTCTGATTTGCAAGGTCACTTGCTGCGCCATAAACCCGATATCGTTCATTTCAGCGGACATGGCAGCAGAGCCAGCGAGATTATTTTGGAAGATGATTTGGGAGGCAGCCATAAAGTCTCTGAGCAGGCGCTGAGCCAGTTGTTCGCCGTGCTCAAAGACAATATTCGCTGCGTGGTGCTCAATGCCTGTTATTCCGCGCAACAGGCGCAGGCTATTGCCCAACACATTGATTGTGTGGCCGGCATGTCCAAAGCCATCGGCGACGAAGCCGCGATTAGCTTTGCAATGGCTTTCTATCAAGCGCTCGGTTTTGGCAGGGATGTAAAAACGGCTTTTGATCTCGGCTGTCTGCAAATCAATTTGGAAAACCTGAAAGAGCAAGACACGCCAAAATTGTTGGCTCTCAAAACGAATCCACAAGAAATAGTTTTTGTAAATGAAGAGGAGGAAATTCTCATGGCAAATCCCAATAGTAGCAGCCAGAGCGGCGGTGTGAACTTTAGTGGGAGCGGCTCGATTCACATTGGCGGGAACGTAGCAGGGCGTGATATGGTTGTCAATGTCACAGGTGTATCCGGCGATCAACTCAATCAGTTGTTCGCGCCGTTGATGAGTGCTCTGCGCGCTGCTCCGCCGGAAAAGCAGAATGAAGCGATGCAGAAAGCCGAAGAACTTAAAAAAGAAGTTGCCAAAGGCAAAGAGGCCAACGATAGAGTCATGGCCAAAATTGTTGATGGCTTGGCGGCTCTGGTTCCGGGTGCGGTCGGTACAGTAGTTGGCATGTTCGCCACGCCAATTCTCGGCGGCCTTGCCGGGGAGGCAACCAAATACGTGCTCGATAAAATTCAAGGAAAGTGAAAAGTTTTATCTGAATCTTAAGCGCGTGAAGGTAGTGCGCAACGTTTGAGGTCGCGCCTCTTGCGAACTCCGCTAGGAGTGCAATGTTTATAGGGGATTGGTCTTTCCTGATTTTCAAACTCCGCCAGAAGTGGTATGTTGCATTTTTTGATTTCAAAGCAGTGATCATTTGACACTAAGGAATGCCGATTAAATAACTTACTCATTTGGTCTGTCATGCCCGAGCGCTTTTATCGGGCATCCAGGTGGCGTACAATGGATTCCCGCTTAAAGACTGCGGGAATGACAGGCCGGCGCAAATGGGGAAGTTATTTAATCGGCGCTCTTAAGAACATGGCACTCCGGAGTTACTATAAACATCCCACTCCTGACGAAGTTTATAACCAATTTGGCTATTCAACGGTGAGAACAATATGAGCTCGGTTAATATCAATACCTCTGGTGGCGTGAACGTTGGCGGCGATGTTGCCGGACGCGACAACATCAAAGGCGAGCAAGTCAACATTTACTACGGCGAAAAGAAAGAGCGTCCCGCTCCGCGCATGGCCCCGCCGGCGCCGCGGGTTTTTATCGGTCGCGACGAGGTGTTGCGCGAATTGATTGCCGCGCTGAAATTGAGCGAGGATGGCGCTGGCCCGATTGCCTTGACCGCGCTCAAAGGCATGGGCGGCATTGGCAAAACCACGCTGGCTGCTGCGCTCGCCAACCATCCCGAAGTAGAAACGGCGCTGCCTGAGGGAACATTGTGGGCTGGACTCGGGCCGGAACCGGAGGTGACGTCCCGTCTCGCCGAATGGGGTGCGCAGCTTGGCGAGGACTTTGCGCAATTGGATTCTCCGTAAAAGTTTGGCGAAATGAAGCACGGAGTGCAAGACTTCAGTTTTGCCTCACGCCGACGGCCGCGAACTCAATGTCATGCTAAAGCATGACACTCTGGTTCAGATGGCTAAATTCTTACGATTCTCCTAGATGTTCGTGGGACGCGGCGCTTGAGTATCTTGAGAGCAGCGGCACAATCTGGAAAGAGTTAGGTGCTGTATATTTGTCCATTTCATTTCGTTGTTCAATTATCAAATAAATCATGGACACTACCATGCCCCACAAGCTTTTTTCCCTTGGCCTTCTTCTCCTTGCGCTGCCAGCCCATGCACAAGAACTGGCTGGAAAAATTGTCGCTCATGATTTCTATGCTTATCATGCGGGAGACGACACCGTCTGGGCGCGGCCGGATTTCGATGATAGCGATTGGGAGAAAATAAGAATTGGCACGTTCCCCTTTGATCGCTGGCAGGGCATTGGTTGGTTGCGTTTTGTCCTGGAAGTGGATTCCACGCTCTGGAATGTCCCGCTGGCCTTGTTTGTGTTCCACGCCCGGGGTGCGGATGAATTCTATTTGGATGGTGAGCTGGTTCATCGCATCGGCAAGGTTGGTACGACTGAAAAGGATGAAGAAGCTCATTATGGCTATCACACGCCTCAAATTATTACTTTCCGTCCCACTTCGAAAATGGGTGGAGGTAAATCGCGACACCTCATTGCGGAACGGTATTCAAGTTTCTATCAACTCTCACCCGTTTGGTCCGATGGCCGCAATTTCAGCCATTGGCGCATCCAAAGCTACGGCGAAGTCATTCAGGCGAGCGCTCAGCGTGACAATTTCAGAAGAAAAGTAACCACGCACCAAATGCTTCTCACCGGCGTGTTCCTGGCGTTTTCCCTGATGCATCTCCTGCTTTTTTTATTTTATCCTCAGGCGCGTGCCAACCTTTATTTTGCGGCGCTCAGCGCAAGCTTCGCTCTGACGGTTTATGTTTTTTTCCCCGCTGTCAATTATTATCATTTCATAACGGATCCAGCCGATCTTGTTTGGGCTGCTCGCTTGCAAACTACAGCTATGATACTGATGATGTTATTGGCCATTCGACTGACCCATTTTCTTATCCGTCTCAGATTGCCCAGCATCTTCTTTGCGTTTTGCTTCGTTGGCTTAAGCGTGGCACTTTTGTATTGGTTCAGGCCCTTCAAAACACCGCTGTATCTGGTCTTATTTCTTATCGCTACCTTTGCGGAGATCCTGCGAGCGCTTGTCGTGTCTCGCATCAAAAAACGGAAGACCCAGCTTGAAGGAAGGTGGATCATCTTGCTGGGACTGATACCGCTCTGGCTTACGGCAGTCTATTACCTTTTGGCCGAAGATTGGCTGGCAATCCTGCCGTTGCTGTGGGAATTTTCCGACTTTCCCGCGCCTTTCTATGCCATGGTGCTGCTGATGATTTCCATGTCCGTATTTCTCTCGCGCAATTTCGCCCGCACCGCGGTGGAAAATGCCCGCAAAACGCAAGAGCTGGAAGAAGCCCGCAAGTTACAGCTTTCCATGTTGCCGCAACATCTGCCGATCCTGCCCAATCTCGAGATCGCTGCGGAGATGAAAACAGCCACCGAGGTCGGCGGCGACTACTATGACTTTCACGTTGCCGAAGACGGCGCCTTAACCGTGGCCATAGGGGATGCCACCGGTCACGGCACGAAAGCGGGAACCATGGTGACGAGCATGAAGACTTTATTTAACACGCTGGAAAGCCGGTCGGATTTGGTACGCTTTCTTAAGGAATGCAGCAAAACGATCAAAAGCATGCACCTGGGCAACCTTTACATGGCAATCACGCTGGCGCGCGTCAAGAGCCACACGATAGAGTTCTCCGGGGCGGGCATGCCGCCCATCTTGATCTACCGCGCAGCAACCGGTCACGTTGAAGAAGTGGCGCTCAAAGGCATGCCGCTCGGCAGCTTCCCGAATTTTCCCTATCAACAGCAGCAGCTTAGCCTGGACACCGACGACACCATTCTTTTCATGAGCGACGGGTTTCCGGAGCGTTTTAATGTGCAGAAAGAAATGCTAGGCGAGGAGCGGGCGAAAACCTTATTCGCAGAAGCTGCAGGTGGGTCGCCGGAGCAAATCATTGCTCATCTGCTGAAAGAAGAAAATGCCTGGGCGAATGGACGGCCGCATGATGATGACGTGACGTTCGTTGTGATGAAAATGAAGTAAGCTCGACAACAGCGCTAAAAAGCAGGCACAGTTGTAATTCGTGGCAGGTTTGTGGCAACTGATAAAATTCAGTCATAAACAAAAATGAATCTCAAAGCACAACGCGACCTCTCCATCGCCGGCGACGTCATCGGGCGTGACAAAATCACCCACCATCACCACTACGGCGAAAAAAAAGAGCGCCCCATCCCTCGCATGGCCCCATCGGCGCCGCGAGTTTTTATCGGTCGCGACGAGGTGTTGCGCGAATTGATTGCTGCGTTGAAATTGGGCGAGGATGGCGCTGGCCCGATTGCCTTAACCGCACTCAAAGGCATGGGCGGCATTGGCAAGACCACGCTTGCGGCTGCGCTCGCCAATCATCCCGAAGTAGAAACGGCGCTGCCTGAGGGAACATTGTGGGCTGGACTCGGGCCGGAGCCGGAGGTGATGTCCCTTCTCGCCGAATGGGGCACGCAGCTTGGTGAGGACTTTGCCCAACTCGATTCTCCCGAAAAGCGCTCACGCCGTCTTTCTACGCTGTTGCACGACAAGATAGCGCTTCTCATTGTAGACGACGTTTGGCAAGCCGAGGCAGCACGCCATTTTCTCGTGGGCGGCCCTCACTGTCGCGCGTTGATCACCACCCGTGACAACGAAGTTGCTCGCAAACTGGCTGGTCACGAAGCTGTCCGAGTCCAGACTCTAACCAATGCTGCCTCGCTGAATCTGCTGCGCGAACTTGCGCCACAGGCTGTGACGGCTGATGACAAAGCCGCGAATGAGCTGGCAACTGTACTGGACGGGCTGCCGTTGGCGCTCACGCTCGCCGGACAGATGCTTGCCGCCGAATGGGAAGCTGGGTTAGGAGTTGCAGGCGCGCTCTCCGAGCTGAAAGATCGCGAGGCACGACTCCAATTGGCCGGCGCAGAAAAAAGATCGGGATTGGCAACTGCCGAACCTTCGTTGCGCGCCATCCTCGCCATGAGTTACGAGCGCTTGCCCGATGAGGCAACCAAACGCGCCTTTCGCTTGTTGGGAGTGTTTGGCGGCAAGCCGCTCACTTTTTCTATTGAGGCCGCTGCTGCCGTATGGGGGATGGAACTTCGTCCGGCTCAAAAGACAATGGTAGCGCTTGTTGGCCGCGCGCTCGTTGAACCGGCGGATAGTGGGCGATACACCTTGCATACAACGCTGGCCGACTTTGCCGAGAGCTTGCTTGAAGAACATGGCGAGGTAGCGCTTGCACGCGAAGCACACGCCAACTACTATTTGGAATTTGCGCAGAAGAACGCGGAGAAAAATTGGCAAACGGTTGAAATGGAGATTGGGCAGATACGGCGTGGGTTTGAGTGGGTATCCTCGATGTCAACAGATAAACAGATGGTGCTGGACTATGAGCAAGCATTGCGCACCTTCCTCACCCGCCGTGGACTTTGGAGCGAAAAAATACGCTGGTCGCAGATTGCATTGGAAGTGGCACGCGCGCTGGGCCAACAAAAACTTGAAGCAGAACTATTGAATGAGATTGGCTATATGTACGACCACACAGGCGAGTGGAATGAGGCGATTGAGTATTACAAGAGCAGCGGAGCGATCTTTGAGGAGATTGGTGACCGTGCCGGGCTGGCACAGTCGCTTAACAACATCGGGATCATCCACAGGAAAAAAGGCTTGTTGGACGAATCGCTAGGGTACTTCGAGCGCAGCCGGGCTATCCGGGAAGAAATCGGTGATCAAGGCGGGCTGGCAAAGTCGTTCAACGAAATCGGCCATTTCTACTATCACAAAGGCTTGTTGGATGAAGCGCTAGATTACCACGAGCGCAGCCGGGCGATCCGGGAAGAGATCGGTGATTGGGGCGGGCTGGCACAGTCGCTCAACAACATTGGGTACTTCTACCGGGAAAAAGGCATGTCGGATGAGGCGCTAGATTACTGCGAACGCAGCCGGGCGATCCGGGAAGAGATCGGTGATCTGGGCGGGCTGGCGAGGACGCTCAGCACCATCGGAGACATCTACATGAACAAAGGCGTGTGGAACGAGGCGCTGGAGTATTACGAACGCGGCCGGATGATCCGGGAAGAGATCGGTGATCGGGACGGGCTGGCGTGGGCGCTTTGTGACGTTGCAAACGTTTATGAAAAACAGACGAGGCTGGCCGAGGCAGAGAAGCTTCTTGGCGAAGCAGTGGCGATATTTGATGCGTTGGAAAGTCCAGATCTTGACAACGCCCGCAAGCAATTGGATAAAGTGAAAGAGCTTCAACGGAGTACTCCCCAAAAATGAATCTCAAAGCCCAACGCGACCTCTCCATCGCCGGCGATGTCATCGGTCGCGACAAGATCACCATCAACCTTCCACCGCCGCTTCCTCCGGCTGAGGCCAAAGACCGCGCCAACCTGCTGATCCTTCTTCACAAAGTTAAAACTTTCTGGATTGAAGGTGTGTTGGAAAAATCGGTACACAATGCGGTTTTGCTCGAATTGGGCAAAGAAACCAAACCCGAGGCGGTTGATCATCCTTGGGAAATGGTGCTTGAACTGCCTGATCAAACCAATCAAATTATACCGCCTGGCACCAAGATTATCGACATCTTTGAAAAGATGAACCGAGCTCTGCTCATTTTGGGCGAGCCTGGTTCCGGCAAAACCATTACTCTCATCGAATTGGCACGCGATCTCATTTCACGAGCCGAAGCTGATCCCACTCAGCCGATTCCGGTTGTATTCAATCTCTCCTCTTGGATTGATAAACGCCAATCTCTTCATGATTGGTTGGTGTTTGAGTTGAGCACCAAGTATCAAATCCCCAAATGTATTGGCTATGCTTGGTTGAAAGATAATCGCACTTTGCCGCTTTTCGATGGTCTCGATGAAGTCCAATCAGAAATTCGTGCATCGTGCGTTGAGGCCATCAACCATTTTGCCGAAACTTTCGGTTTGCCTGGCCGCGTGATCTGCTGTCGTATTAACGAATATAGCGCTTTGGCGGTGCGCCTCAAGCTTAACGGGGCGATATTTCTGCAGTCATTGACTCATACTCAAGTGGATAACTATCTTGCAGCAGGCGGCAGCAATTTGATTACCTTGCGGCAAGCTCTTCAAAAAGATAATGCTTTGCAGGAACTGGCTCAGTCTCCTTTGATGTTGAGCATCATGAGCTTGGCGTATCAAGATTTATCCCTCAAGGATTTAACTGATGCGGTTATTGTGACAAATAATGATCGGCGCAAAAACTTGTTCAATATTTATACCTATAGCATGTTCAAGCGCAAGGGCAAATTCGAGCGGCCTTACTCAAATACCCAGACGATGCATTGGCTATCCTGGTTGGCCCAAAAAATGACCAAACACTCTCATGCCGTGTTTTTGATTGAAAGCATGCAACCCAATTGGCTCCAAACACACTGGCATCATTCGATCTATTCGCTCGTGATGTTTTCGATCTATGGGATCGTTGTTGGATTAAACTCGGGCGTCTTTTGGCTTGCAGCCAAAGAGCTTTTCGACATAGAAAAAGTGGTTATGAAAGGGCATGGCTACGAGATGAATATCTGGTTGGCCGCCAGCTTAATATGGGCGCTTTGTATTGGCCTTGTTTATGAATTTAAGTTTAAAAGCTTAGAGGCAAATGAGATCTCCCAAAGGGCTAAATATCTGCAAACTGCGGCTCAAATCGTAGTCCATGCGATGACTTGGACATTCATTTGGATTTTGATTTGGTTGTATCTTGGAGGACAAAACATCGGCTTGCAGAGGCTGTTTCAACCGCTTATCACGGGGGCATTCGTTGTGGCGATTCTTGGGGCATGGAATAGCAGCAGACAAAGCCTGGTAAACAACATACAAACGGTTGAGGCGCTGGGATGGTCATGGGCAGAAGCTAAAAGAGGCGCTATTTGGGGGTTAGCCGGAGGGATCGCGCTTTGGTGTATATGGTTGCTCTTGGATGCTTTAACCTGGGAAGAGCCATTTGTGCAATATCAGTTATTTGCTTCAGAATGGTTTTACCGCTACTCTCTGCTTTATTGGCTCGTGGGACCAATTGTTGGAATGATTTTCTTTGGCTTAGGCAGTCGCGTTTTGAAGACGAAAGCAATTCCCAACCAAGGCATCAGATTGTCGATCAGCAACTCAATCATCGCGGGATTTATTTTTGGAACATTTACTGGGTTGCCCATCGCTTTGATTTGGGCAGCATTTGGTCGGTCACCGAAAGCTGGGTTAGGTATGGGATTACTTTACTTCGCAACAGCTATTTTGTGGTATGGCGGCTGGGATGTTCTCAGGCATTTTATGCTTCGTCTCATACTTCATTTTGAACGCAATACACCTCGCCGTTATGCTCACTTTCTTGATTACGCCGCCAAACTCAATTTTCTCCAAAAAGTCGGCGGTGGCTACATCTTCATCCATCGCCTGCTGCTGGAGCATTTCGCGGCTATGCCATTGCAGAGTAAAACTCAGAAAGAATGACCCGATGAGCGAAGTACAAATAAAAGCACAACGCGACCTCGCCATCGCCGGCGATGTCGTCGGTCGCGACAAAATCATCATAAATATCACCCGCGGCCTCGATGAGCTGCCGACGCGCTACGACAGCCGTGTACAAAATTTTCTCGAATACTACCTCGGCGCCAAAGATCACCCGGCGCCTTTCGGTGGACGAGCCTCGGATTTAGCCGCCCTCGATGCTTGGCTGGATGATCCGGCAGCGCCGCCTTATGCCTCTCTCATTGCGCCTGCCGGTCGCGGCAAATCCGCTTTGCTCGCGCATTGGGTCACGCGCATCCTCTCACGATCTACAACCAACGATCAACGACAAACGACCGACGACAAGGCTATACATGTCGTTTATTTCCCCATCAGCATTCGGTTCAATACCAATCTCGAAACCGTGGTCTTCGCCTCGCTCGCGGGCCGCATGGCGCATGTCTATGGCGAAAAAGTGACGCAGGCCGTGGATGCACAGCAGTATCGTGGCGTGTTCAGCGATTATCTCCGGCGCACTCCGCCCAATGGCAGCCGCGTGCTGGTGGTGCTGGATGGACTCGACGAGGCCGCAAGCTGGGAAGCGGGCGCGGATTTGTTTCCAACTGTCGCGCCCGGCCATTTGCGCGTTATCGTCGCGGCCCGGCCACTGGCGTTGGACAAATATGAAACCGCTTGGCTCAATCGTTTGGGATGGGAAATGCCCAACCGCGCCCAACGCATTTCTTTGGCAGGGCTTGACCGCGAGGGTGTGCGTGACGTCCTCAGTCAGATGGGAAATCCGCTGGACGCGCTGGCGACAAAAATCGACCTCATCAGCAAGCTGTATGAGCTGAGCGCAGGCGACCCTCTCCTGGTGCGGTTGTACGTTGAAGCCCTGCTCCCGCAAGGCGTACAAGCCGCGACCTTAACGCCGGAGGATTTGGCCAAACTGCAACCCGGCTTGGAGGCCTATTTTAAACGCTGGTTTGAAGAACAGCAAAAACTCTGGGGCGCGGCCAAACCCCTGCAGGACAAAACCGTGCGCGGCCTCCTGAACCTGTGTGCTGCCGCGTTAGGCCCGCTCAAAAAGGATGATGTGCTGGCGCTGGCGCCGGACATTTTTGAAGACAGCGGCCTGCTCGATGAAGCGGCGGCCGCGGTGAACCGTTTCATCATCGGTGACGGCCTCGCCAGCGGCTATGTCCTCAGCCATCCGCGTTTGGCTGAATATTTTGCGGGAAAGCTCACCAACCGCGAGCGCGAAGCATGGCAAGCCCGGTTCCTGCAATATGGGCGCAATACCCTTACCGCCCTCGAAAATAAAACCCTGCTTCCCAAGAACACTCCGGCTTATGTGGTGCAATATTATGCTGCCCATCTCGTGCAAACGAAGGCGTCCGCAACTGATTTTTACGCGTTGGTCTGTGAGAGCTGGCTGCACGCGTGGGAATGGCTGGAAGGCACCCCGACCGGCTTTCTCAATGATGTCGAACGTGCTTGGCAGAAAGCTGAAGCCGAAGGCCCAGCCGCATTGGGCCAACAAATTCGCGCCGTGCTCTGCTTTGCCAGCGTCACTTCTTTAAGTGCAAACATCTCAAACGACCTGCTGGTGGCATGCGTAAAAGCGGGCGTGATCAGCCCGGCTTTGGGGTTGGTTCTGGCTCGACAAAAAATTGACCCAAGGGATCGTGTAGATTGCTTCGCGGCAATCGCTGAATTCCACCCATCAGAATTTGATGCCATCATGAGTGAAGCATTATCGACGGTCAGTGCGATTTCTGATGAAGAATCGCGAGCCAGAGCTTTGGGCGAATTGGCGCCTCGATTGCCAGAGCGTGAGCAGGCGAAGGTATTGGAAGAAGCGCTGTCATCGGCTCGCATGATTCCTAAGGAATGGGCTCGTGCCCGTGTTTTGGGCGAATTAGCGGCGCAGTTGTCAGAGCGTGAACGGGCTAAAGTATTAGCAGAAGCGTTATCAGCGGCCCGCACGATTTCTGATGAAGGGTCTCGCGCTCGCGTATTGGGTGAATTAGCGCTACGATTGTCAGAGCGCGAGCAGGCAGAAGTGTTAAAGGAAGCGTTATTAGCGGCCCGTACGATTTCTGAGGAATGGTTTCGCGCCCATATTTTGGGAGAATTAGCGCCGCGGTTTCCAGAACGTGAGCGGGCAGAAGTGTTAAAAGAAGCATTGTCGACGGCCCGTGCGATTTCTGATGAAAGGTCTCGCGTTCGCGTTTTGGGCGAATTAGCACCGCGATTGCCCGAACTTGAACGGTCGGAAGTTTTAGAAGAAGCATTGTCTTCGGCCCGCGCGATTTTTGATGAAAGGTTTCGGGCCTACGCTTTGGGGGAATTAGCATCACAATTGCCGGAACGTGAGCAGGCAGAGGTGTTAGAAGAAGCATTGGCGGCGGCCCGCGCGATTCATGATGAACGGTTTCACGTCAACGCTTTAGGGGAATTAGCGCCGCGATTGTCAGAGCGTGAGCGAGCGAAGGTATTAGCACGATTATTATCGATGGCTCGCACGATTTCTGATGAAGGGTTTCGCGCCCGCGTTTTGGGCGAATTGGCGCTGCGATTACCAGAGCTTGAGCAAGCGGAAGTGTTAAGAGAAGCGTTGTCGGCGGCCAGTTCGATTTCTGATAAAAAGACTCGAACCTTTCTTTTGCAGGGATTATCGCCGCAATTACCAGAACGTGAACAGGCTGGGGTTTTAGGTGAAGCATTGTTAGCGGCCCGCGCTATTTCTGATGAAGGGTTTCGTGCTCGCGTTTTGGGGGAATTGGCATCTCGATTGCCGGAACATGAGCAGGCGAAGGTTTTGATGGAAGCGCTGTTAGCGGCTCGCGCGATTTCTATTGAATGGGATCGCGTTAGTGTTTTGGGGGAATTGACGCCACGATTATCAGAGCGTGAGCAGGCGGAGGTGTTAGGAGAGGCGTTGTCAACGGCCCGCACTATTTCTGATGAAGGCGTTCGCGCCAGCGTTTTAGGCAAATTAGTCCCGAGATTGCCGGAACCTGAGCAGGCGGAGGTGTTA